>Ga0255384_10005_pt1 | contig 38845 bp, 41 predicted proteins | sample ANMaggSeSYBR01F7_FD_182106 | JGI IMG/M metagenome (GOLD analysis project Ga0255384, IMG submission 182106) | Sediment cell enrichment communities from methane seep in Santa Monica Basin, California, United Staets - ANME aggregate JGI... | ecosystem: Environmental > Aquatic > Marine > Cold seeps >... | reverse complement strand
TATTTTTTATTGCTAAGTTTTAAGGGATTATTCACTACATGGCAGCCATTATTTTCTATTACCCGAAAAAAGGGATAATAAACCGGCGGTTGAACGACAACCTTATCACCGGGTTGACAAAATGCTCTGATAATAAAACTTAAAGCAGGAACGACTCCCGGACTAAAAGCCAGCCAATCTTTTTTTATTTTCCAATTATGTCTTTTTTCCATCCAATCAATTATTGCCTGATAATAGGATAATGGCCTGGAGGTATAACCATAAATACCATGTTCATTCGCTTTTTTTATGGCTTCAATTACCGGTTGTGGTGACCTAAATTCCATATCGGCAACCCACATGGGAAGCACATCTTCGGGGATATCCCCAAAAATAGTTTCCAATTCATCCCATTTTACGGAATGATAATTAGTGCGGTCAATAACCTCATCAAAGTTGTACTTCATTACATTTCACCTCAACTAATATAGATTAAAAGGTAGACGGTTATAAAGATTAAAAACCAAATCAAAAGAGAGGTATTTTTTGATATATTGATATAGTTACAGCCCCGAACGACATTCTATTATATTTTATAAGTTTAAATTTGTCTTTTTCTATCAAACTTAACAGCCCATCGTTTTGTATGTAGCTTTTAAAATTTATATAATGCTCTCCGCCAGCGATTCCTTCAATCATGCTTATTACTATTCTACCAAGTTTAGTCGTTTTATCATCAAAGACATAATCGACAACAAGCATAAATCCATCTTTTTTTATAATTCTATACGCTTCATCTATAAGAGCTTGTTGAGTATTCCTATTTTTTTCGTGTATTGCAAAACTAATAATTACTATATCGAATAATTTATTTTTAAAACTTGTTTTTGTTGCATCCTCATTATAAATCTTTATAGAGGAATTACTTCTTTTCGCAATTTCTAACATTGAATCAGATATATCGAGACAATAAAGGTTTTTAAATCCGTGTTTTGAAAGTAAGTTAAGCTGATTCCCGGTGCCACAACACAAATCTAAAATTACTTTCTCTTTACATTTTAAAAGCTCATTCATTACCGCAATTCTTATTGACTTAAGAGGTAAATAAAAAATAGGGTCATATATCTTTGCCATTAAATTATTGTTACTCTTCATATCAGATAAAATCCTTTACCGGCAATAAGAATTTGATAATTTAATTAGAATCCAAACTTCTGGCCACTTTTGAGGAAGTAAGGGAATACAGAGCAATGTTCGCGGCTATTTGCGAATTTCATTTTCAATTGCCCTTTCAACTTTTCTTTTTGCTTCTTCCCATAATTCTCTTGCTCTCTGTTTTGTTTCATGTGATTGCTCAATTAGTGATGAGATTTCTTCTTGAACTTTTTTATAAAGGATTGGGATTTGTAAATTTTTAATTTGTTCAGGTCTCCAGTGGGCAATTGTCGACCCACCACCTTCTCTTTCAATCTGTAGTTTCCCGATAATTGAATTAATACAAAGGGCTAAATATTCTTTATCAATCTCGTTTTCATTAATCTTTAATATCAGAATACTACCGGCGGTAATCCCTTCTACTGGTTCCTTTACAATATAAGCTATTCCTGGCATTGCATCTTTAGTTAAAAGAAAATCTCCGACTTTAGGTTCATAAAGGGTTTTGAGCTTTTGAAAGCCTAGTATAAATTCCTTAAGTTTTGCTATTTTAGAATGCTCTTTTAAACATCCCATAAAACTATCATAAGTGATCTGAAAATACTCTGCATCTATACGGTGAACTCCCAACGCTTTAGAAAGATTAGCTGTATAAGAAAGTTCATATTTTGCCTGGAAACCTTTTAGTGCCAGCTTTTCTAAAAGAAGTTTTTCAGCTTGGGAGTAAAGGGATTTTGCTTTTTCGATTAAATCAAAAGAGTTTTTTGCAAGTGTTTCTATCTCCTGCTGAAAATCTGCATCAAATAAAGGAATTAGAAGTTCTTCTACTTCTCTGCAGCTTAAGTTAAATTGCTCGGTTTGCCTGCTTAACATCCAAAGCTGTTCTCTGCCATATTTGGAGTTTAGAAATATGGTCAGATAGAAGGGATTGAGCAAATTCTCATCCGTTCTTATAACCGCGATATTTTGGTTGGTTACTGATTGCGGATAGTAATCTAAGAAAATCGCCGCTCTGCCAATGACGTCATAGTGTGCTCCACTAATTGTTACCGTAACATTCTTGAATTTTAAGTAATCGCTCTCCGATAAACTTCGAGCAGGTAAGAAATCTGAATTTTCAAAATCAATTACCCCTTCCCTCAAATTATCTGTCTTTAAAAAATGAATTCTTATATCATCCTGGTAAATATCTCGATCTCTTGGGATATACCCCGTCCTAACCGGTTCTGCTACAAGATATCCTAATTTTCTGATGATAGTAATTTTCTTCAGGTTCTTCTCTAATTTAAGAAAGCTTTTACGGTAACGGCTTGCATCAAGCCTTTTAACCCCTTCAATTTCTGATAATTTTACAATGCTTATCCTGGCCATATTTTTAAGCCCCCCAGAAATCAAAATTCTGCTTTTTGGCAAACTTTACAAAAGCCTCGGCTATTTCATCTATATCATGGTCAATTATACCCCGTCCATGTTTATCTAAAATAAATCCTCCTTTAACTCCTCTTTTATATCTATATCCCCCTTTATTATCTTTAAGCGATTTTTTGGTTCACCGCAAAGAAAATAGGATAATCAATTTCTTTTATCACTTTGCCATCTAACCAGAATTTCTTAAATTGTTCGGTTGCCTTTTCATCATTTAAGACTAAATATATCTGCCCGCCCAAAGTTCTTTGAGAAATCTCTCTATTAAACTTTTTAATCTCAGCGGTCAAGGCGCAAATTTCTTTTCTTGTTTCTTCTATCTTTTCATCATTTAAAGCATTGCTCTTTAATTTTTTTTGTTTCTCCCATAAAAGAGTTTGTATTTCTTCTAATTTTTCAATTAAAGCTTTGAGCGATTTCTTACTTTTGATTTTTTCAGTCTCTTCAAGGTCCGAACCTTCAATTTTTTCTTCTAATTTATTCCTTGTTTGAAAATAGGTATTAATAAAAGATTTTAGTTCTTCAGACAGCTCTCCCTCGCACAACAATTTATCCCAACTTATATTTTGGTAATACTTTTTTACTTCTTCTACCAGGTCGACATATTCAGTCAGAGCTTTGAGTGATCTCTTACTTTTGATTTTTTCGATTTTTTCCAGCTCTTCGTTCTCTTCAACTTCCGAACCTTCAATTTTTTCTTCTAATTTATTCCTTGTTTCTTCTTCTAATTCCTCTCTCTCCTCAAAATATGTCTCAACGAAAGATTTTAATTCTTCGTTTAGTTCTTCCTCGGACAATAATTTATCCCAACCCACATCCTGATATTCTTCTTTTAATCGTTCTACAAATTCGGACCATTCTCCTTCGCATTTTACTTTAATCCCCTGGATTTTCTTTTTTTCCTCATCGGTATATTTTTGCAAAAACAAGATACTTGTTTTTATTCCGCTGTAAGGTTTAAAGGTATTTCTATGTAAACCTACTACCGCCACAATTCTCGCTTTATCTAAAATGAATCTACGGATATATTCGGCGCTTTCACTACTTAACAAGACTTGGGATAAAACAATTGCCATTCTGCCACCAGGTCTTATAAACTGTAATGAACGATCCAGGAAAAGGATGTGTCGATCTATCTGCTTTACTAATCTACTATTTTTCACTGCCAATTGGTAAAGCCTTAAAACATCTCTTTCCTTCACTTTGCCAGTAAAAAGCGGATTGGTCATAAGAAGATCAAAATCAAAATACAAAAACTTTTTTTGATTTTCTCTATCTTTCTCCGGGTTTTCAGGAAATCTCAGAAGCCTCGGCCTTAAAGCTGCTTTTATTTCATCGTTCCATAGTGAAGGGTTTAATGAATCACTATGTGAACCTCCGCCAAATATATGGGATTTACTATTTCCCACTATGAGGTTAATAGCTTTGGCAATTTTTATAGCTTCTTTGGCAAAATCTATCCCGTATATATTATTTTGTGTAAAATTTTTCGCCGCTACAGGAAGTCCCTTACCGGTGACCACACCACCGGCCACCCACTTGACAGAATGCAGTAGAAAACCTGCTGAACCACAGTCCGGATCAATGACAAATTCGTGGGCTTTGGGGTTTAACATTTTTACAACCATATCCTGAATAGGCCTGGGGGTAAAAAATTGCCCTTCTTTCTTTTTAGACTCCTCGGGAATTAGATGTTTAAAAGCTTCATCAATTACTCGTAAATTTGAATTAAACAATTTTATTTTTTCTAAAAATGATACACAAACTTTTAAATGTGTACCTCTGAGTTCTATTTTATCCCTGGAATCGAATACTCCTGCCCAGCTTCTTTTCGCTCCTTCCAGGAGAATAGTAATAACTCTTTTTACTTGTTCCGGACTTCTATCTCCGGCAAAAAATTCTAATTGGTAATCAGGATTATTTATTCCATTCCATTCATCGTAGAGCTTGGCATAAATCAATTTAAAAATTTCATCAAAAACCTTAACTCCGGCATCTCTTAAAACCAGTTCTTCAAGATCTAATAAAAATTTATTGAGTGTATTTTTGCCCTGCTTTAGCTCATTGTGTTCCTCTAACCATTTAAAAGACCATCTTTCAGTTAATATATCTCCGAGCGTTTCTGATATTTTAGGGATTCGAGGGATTTCTACAAATAAATCGGGTTCCTCTCTATGGAGTCTTATTGTCTCATCCCCATTTGACCAGATACCGATAGGAGCACCTTCTGTACTACAGTAACTTTTAAGCCGTTCTAACCCGGCAGTTCGATCAGGTTTTTTTATTTCAAATAAGATATAATAATCTTTTAAATCCTTCTGGAAAACTATAATATCTACAGCTTGAGAACCAATTTGAGAATCAAAATAAACATTTTTCTTAACACCAATTAGTTTTTTGGGATAATTATATTCATTAATTAGTCGGTAAATCCAGAGTTGTCTAACTATTTCTTCCGGCTTAGCTATTTTATTTCTATTTTTAATCTGACATTTTATAAAATATTTTCCTTCTTGCTCGATTATTAATCTTTCAACAGCATTAATCTCATCCGCATTAAAAAGAGATAAACCATGTTTAACCTCCGGTGCAGAAAATATTTTTTGGAGATTTAATCTATCCGGCATATTTTACCCCCTCTCCATCTTTATTTTGAGCATTTTAATTTCTATTTTTATCCTGACTTTAATAACTTCAATTATATATTCTATATCTCTCCCTGTCTATCCTTCTTTTTAATTAAAAAAACCCGAATAATAGAATAAATTCGGGCTTTTAATAAAATAAATTTAATTATGTTAAATTATGCCAAACAACTCTCCTCCCCGCTCATGTTCTATTCTTTCTAAAATCATGATAAATAACAATCCCTTTAGCAGGTTTTTATACAATTCCTTTTTGCTTGAACCACCGGACAGTGTCTTTTATTGAATCATAAATGGAACGGGGCGAATAGCCAAGCTCATCCTTCGCTTTCTGACAGGAAACCAGAGAATTGCTGGCTAAAACATCAATGGAAAAAGGGGTAAAAAGAGGTTTGATTTTCATCAAATTGCAATATAAGGCATTAAAAAATCCAGCCGCCCTTGCCGCCTGGCGAGGTATTTTAAACGAAGGTGCTTTTACCCCGCTAATTCCCTCTAAAAACTTTAATAATTGCTGAACACTTATCTGTTGTCCGGACAAGATATAACATTCTCCTTTCCTGCCTTTCTCACAGGCTAAAATAAGCCCTTCGGCTACATCCCGTACATCAACAAAATCATACGCCCCGCTAACACGAGCTTTTACTTTTCCTTTAACAAAATCAACAATTAATTTTCCCATTTCCGATATACGGTAATCATGTGGGCCTATAATCCCCGACGGGCACAAAATAACCGCATCTATTCCTTTTTCAATCCCCTTAAGCACTTCCAATGTGCCCAGAGCTTTTGACTTGGAGTATTCTCCCAGTACGTTTTCCGGATTAAATTCCCGCGATTCATCAATTACAATCCCCGGTGACGGCTCGGAAAGGGCATGGATTGAACTGGTATAGACCAATCTTTTTACTTTTGTTTCAAGACACACATTAACTACATTTCTAGTTCCCAGAACATTAACTTGATATAACTGTTTTTGCTGTCCGGGAAGGATAGAAATTATTCCTGCGCAATGATACACTATCTCTGCTCCTTCGAAAGCCTTTCGCAAAGAATCAGGAAGGCGTACATCCCCTTCCACTTTCTCTACTTTTAATCCTTCAAGAGAAGCGATATCCTCCCCGGGGAGAATAAGCACTCTCACTTTTTTATTCATGTTTACTAATTTTCGAAACAGTACATTTCCTAAATGTACGGTTGCTCCGGTAATAACAATCATTTTTATCTCCTTATTAGTTTATTATTAATTATTTTAAATATTAATTACCTGCCCTGATATTTCTTTTCTATTCTTTCAGCCATAAAATTTATATCCGCTTGATTGGAAAATAAATTTAAAATCGAAATACAATCCCTAACCTTTTCCTGGTTATAATCAGAATTAACCCATGCAGTATCGATCCAGAGATATAAAGAAAATAAATCAATCTTATCAGAATGAGTGATTTCAATCATTTCTTTTAAAATAGACTCGCTCTTCTTGAGATTTCCTCCTGCTATTAATGGTGCATCACGGTAATACATGGCCAGAGAAATATAGGCTTTTTCGTTTCCAGAATCCAGTTCGATTGCCTTTACAATAAAACCCCTAATCCCCGGACCAAATTTTGTTTTATAATATAAATTACGGTAGGATATTAGCTGCCCTTCCACGTCCGCAAGCAAACGGTATCCATCACTAAAATCTCCCATATCTAAAGATTCAGAGATCATCTTCTTGCTAAAAGAAAAATCTTCTTCAGCTTTTTCATGATCATTTCTTTCTTTTTCTACTACTCCTTTTAAATAAGTTGTTTTAGCTAACCAATAATATCTTAATTGCTTGCTTTCTATTTCTGCAAAATAAGGAATACTTTCTTCTAAGATAGTTACAACTTCACTTAGTTTTGGTGTTGAAGCAACAAACACCTCTCTGGCCTGAAAGTATAAACTTTCCCTTTTTTCATATTTAGAGTTATCAGATTGAGCTTGTATATAGATATTAGTTATTCCTAAAAATAGAACAGTCAATATTGCTATAAAAATTACCTGTTTTAAAAAATTACAATAAAGATTCCTTTTATATGTTTTTTTCATTAACAAATCTTTCCTTGCTTTTGTTTTCTATTTCCTTAAAAATAAATCGTATAATAAACTATCGTTCATTTTACAAGTAAAAAAAATTGTATTAATTCGTCTAAGAGATTGCGAAAGTAAATATGGCTAAACTGGGTGAATAATTCTTTTGTTTTTTCCTTATCCTTATATTTGTTCAACACTAAAGATATGCCTTCGATAAAGCTGGTGGCAAGAACTTGCGCTAAAAAATCATCTTCCGTCGCAATCCTCTTTTTCTTCATTCTGGGAAATGCTTCTTTTTTTATCCGCCCGGCGATAAGAGATATGATTTGCTCCCGGGCATCCTCCATTTGGGAACCTTTGCTGCCATTTAACAAAATAACCAATTCGGATCGATGTTGGATATAAATTCGGATTAATGATCCTTCAAACATTTTTATAAAATCTTCTTTCTGTTTTTCTTCAGAAAGTTTAGATTTTTTAAAGCGGGCAAATTCATCGATAAATTTGTAAATTTCCTGAAAAGCAGGTTGAATAATCACATTAAAAAGATCATCTTTATTTTTAAAATACCGGTAAAGGTTTCCTACGGTCACTCCAGCTTTTAAGGCAATAGAACGCATTGAGGTCTTTTGGTATCCGTTTTCTTCGAATTCAGATATAGCTGCCTTTTTTATTTTTTGCCTTACTTCTTCTTTCAAAACTTGCATAATAATAAACTCCTGTTCATTATTATAATATAATAAAAAAATATTTTTGTCAAATCACCCCATACTTCGTATCGCCTATTGGGTATTAGGTATCGCGTGAGGAAAAAGAGCTGGAGAAAAAAGGAGATAAAAGACTATCCCCTGTCACACTTATACTTAAGTCTGTTTTTTCTTCTTGGCAAAAGCCAGTATAGCTCCTAAAGCAATCGATAGAAATGCTGCCCATAAAACTCTATACTCCGGAGGCAATAAAAATGTTATGGTATGTGCCGGTATCCAAAAAATTGGAATTGTCTTTACTAATACAAATGATATAAAACCATCCCAATCAATCCTCTTTACTACATCGCTGAGTGTTACTTTTCCGCCTTTGTTTTCGTACTTCAAATCAATAAATGTATCGGTTATTCGATGAAATGCCATCATAGTCGGTGCAAATGATAAATTCATTGTAAAGCTGACAAAGAAGGCAAAGGCAAGCTTGGAATTTCCACCGGGTAAAAATCCATTTGCTAAAGCCCCTGCTATTCCTGCCGCGAACACATTAAATATTAACACAATAACTATCCCTAAAAATCCCCATACAAATGCTCTGTATGGTAATCCTTTTGGAATATCCCAATCACCTGTTGCAATTCTTACAGCCAAAAGCTCTCCCATTGTTGCAAGTATGAAGAATTTTATAAATCCTCCCAGGTAAGCATGTTCGGTTGTAAATTTCACAAATATCTCGCGACTTGCTGGGACTACCAATATTACAACAAAAGCGGCCAAACCGGCCAGCCAAAAAAAATCTCCTTTTTTCAATCAAATCACTCCTTAAGATATATTGTGTGTAACAAGAGACTGTGACGGGGAGCGATTCTCTATCACACTCCATGTTCTTGCCATAAAAAAATGTTAACTTAAAATTAGTTAACTGTCAAGAACAAAGATTAGACTCCATTTCTTTCCAGAATTCAACTTATTATTCGAAAAACTTCACATATTGACCGTATCCTTCCTTTTCTAAATCCTCCTTGGGAATGAACCGTAAAGCAGCTGAGTTTATGCAGTAGCGAAGGCCTGTTGGGGAGGGTCCATCATCAAATAGATGGCCGAGATGAGAATCTGCAAGCTTGCTCCTCACCTCTGTTCTACTTGTAAATAAACTTCTATCTTCTTTTTCCAAAATGTTATCCAACTCAAGAGGCTTCATAAAGCTTGGCCAGCCTGTCCCTGAATCAAACTTGTCAAGGGAACTAAAAAGTGGTTCACCAGATACAATATCCACATAAATGCCTTCTTTTTTATTATCCCAATATTCATTATCAAATGCCTTTTCTGTACCGCATGACTGCGTTACATTATACTGTAAAGAAGTTAACCTATTTTTCAGTTCTTCATCCGAGGGCATTTCAAACTTACTATCATTATTTTTCGTAGTATCATCCCACGTAGATTTAAGGTATGCATCACGTCCTGAGCCAGCGCGATATAATTTATATCCTATAGAGGATTTCTTATAGTAATCTTGATGATAATCCTCCGCCACATAGAATTTGGATGCCGGTATTATTTCCGTAGCAATATCTCCTTGAAATCTTTCTGACGCCTGCAGCTCCTCTTTCGACTCTTCTGCCAAACGTTTTTGTTCATCATTGTGATAAAAGACCACCGTTTTGTATTGTGATCCTATATCTGCAAACTGACCCCTGATGTCGGTAGGATTTATTTGCCTCCAGAAAACATCAAGTAACTCGGAATAAGTAATGATTGAAGGGTCAAAGATAATTTGCGCCGCTTCCAGATGGCCGGTCTTTCCGGTTGATACTTCTTCATAGGTTGGATTCTCTTTATGTCCGCCGGTGTAGCCTACTATAACTTCCGTAACTCCATTTAATTCTTCAAAAGGAGATTCCATACACCAAAAACAACCTCCTGCAAAGGTAGCTTTTTCCATTTTACTTTCCTCCTCATTTTTTATAGTGATATCCTCTTGTCCATACCCCGAAACAGTAGTAGAGACAAAAAACAAACTTATAATAAATAATATAAAAATATTTTTAACTTCAACTGTCATGATCGAAAATCCTCCTATGCTTGCCAGGTTCTGCTTTAGTAAATTTTCTCATTTTAATAAACTCCAAATCCAATTTAAAAGACGAGGAAAAAGGGATTCCTTAATCGAATCAAGGAAACCCCTTTGTTTATTCTAATTTATTTTATTTTAAATTAACCCAACAGTCTTTTTTCGCCGCTGATTAATTGAATATCCGTAATATTTCGAGATGCTTCCATGCAACCGAGATACTTTCCATCACTATCCTTTAAAGCATAATATTCTATAAGAACTTTTTGCTTTTCGTTATTAGGGCCAATGGGAAGATCAATCCAGAAACGAGCTTTCTCTCTTTTCCCTTCTTTCATCTCTCGTAATATTTTCTCCACTTTATCAAGACTCTTTTTTGGATGACATCTAGCTACGCCTCTGCCTAAGACACCTGCAGGCCTCTTAAATATCCTGGTTTTATGTTTGTTCCAAGCCAGTACCTTATCATTAGCATCCAAAACGGAAAATTCAATGGGAATTGTTTCCAAAACTGCTTCTAATACATTTTCAGGTAATTTACCAATCATTTCTTTGCCTCCTTTAGATTTTTATGATTGTTAAAATATGTTCTCTCGCATATTTCAATATTAATCTAATCTTAATTTTGTCTTTATGATACTACAATAGTATCATTATGTCAAAAAAATATCTATTATTGTTACTTAAAAATAGAAAGGGGCAGTTGCCGTACCCCTTTTTATTTTAACCTAAAGCCTAAAGTTGATGAAGTTTAAATCGCTTAAAATAGATTGTATTGTTTATAATATTGGGAAACCGTCTACTTCATCATGATGTAACCAGATCATTTCATTAGCCGTATGCATTGCTCCGGCAGCATCAAAAGTGCGGTTAATCTCCCATTTTCCATCTTTATAGGTTACAGAAGATGCAAACACAGGTGCGATACCATATTCTCCCCCTGCCATGGGAGGGAAAGGAACATCAGGATGTCTGAAATATATTTCCGGTTCTCCTTCATACTCAAATTTGCTTTTAGCTACCGGAAGAGGAGGTGCTGATTGCTGCATTCCGGCCTGGTTAAGTATAGTATTAAAGAAAAGAGTAAACACCTCTTCGGCTTTTACTGTATCTACCTCGGCACTTTCAAATATTATATATCCAGATAATAATATTTAGTTTGTATTTTCCTATAATATTCCTCCTTTTTCTCATCTATGGGTTCGGTAAGTAAATATTCAAAGACATCTCTAATTAAAATAGCTGTCCGGTGCACAACTTTAAACCTGTTTGATTTACTCATTTTTCCCTCCTTAAACTTATTTTTTAATTTTTTTAAAATCGAAAACATTATAGTTAAAACGTACTGCTAAATAATTTTTTCGTAAAAAATTATTATTAATTATATTTTATAATTATCGCCTCATTATCTCTTAACCGAGCACGACCAAAGTAAGCATAAAACATAGCTTCGGTCTAACCTTCTTGAGTGTATTTGGGTAATCACTACTAATACCATTACTTTAGTAGTGATTATAATATAGAAAAATATTTTTGTCAAGTATTAATTCATATCGTTGTCATCTACAAATCAAAAATACACTATTTTCTTTAAGATTTAGTTCTAGATTACATCTTTTTAACATTTCAGGTTAGTGCACTTTTGATTTTTAAATCATCGAAAAACAGTGCACTTTTGATTTTTAGATGACATGGGGAAAAATACATTTGAAAAATAGATTCTAATAGAGTATACTTGTATGAATAATAAATAATATTAAATTTCTTCGAGTTAGCTGATCTAAGGGATATGTTCTGTATCCTATGAAAGCTAACCGATAGGTTTAGAAAGAAATTTCTGAGCCCCCCGTGTTTGGAAAGAAGAAATCAATTTATCCTGTACGGGAAAGCGTACAGGATTTTTTTATTTAAATCTTAAAATTTTTTGGAGGTATTACTTATGTTTTTTGGAATAAAGAATTTGAAATCTTATTCACTGCTTATTTTTTTAATCATTATTTTTTTTGTATTATGTTTATCCTCGTCGGCGGAAAAAACTAATGTTGAAAAAAATCCACTTGCACTGACAGGATATCGTATGATTGATGAACTAAATGAAGAGGGTTTAAGGTCGACTGAAATTGAATTGTTCTTTAGCAAAAATGTGGTCAACATGATGGTAAATGAGAATAATAAGAAATGTTTTAGTCTAACGAACAAGGACGATGATAAGATTCTAATTGAAATTCAAATGGCAGATGACCAAATTGAAAGGGAAAAAAGACATATTATTAAGATTGTAGTTCAAAAACCACTTGAGCCGGCAACAGCCTACAAAATTATTATCTCTCCAGAATTAGAATCGAAAAATGGCATTAAATTGGAAAAGCAATTAGTTATGGAATTTTTTACATTAGGTGTAATAGAATAATCTTAAGATAGGTAATAATATTTGCTAATGAATGAAGATAAAATAAATAATTTTATTTTAAAATCAAAAAAAAATAACATCATTCTTATTCTCTTGATTATCTTACCGGTAGCAGCAATATTTTATTCGCTTTTTATTGGTCGATACCCTTTATCTTTTATGGATATTTTAAGGGTGTTACAATCTAGTATTAATCCTCAGGGTAGTCAGGAGTATCCGGATATTTTTAATACAGTTGTCTTGCAGATCCGTTTACCCCGTGCCATTTTAGGGGCAATGGTCGGAGGTGGTCTTGCTATCAGTGGCGCTGCTTTCCAGGGATTATTCCGTAATCCTCTGGTTAGTTCAGGAATTTTGGGTGTCAGTTCAGGTGCCAGTTTTGGTGCTGCTTTAGCCATTATTCTTTATGGTCAGAATTACATGGTTTACTTTTTTGCCTTTGGTTTTGCCCTTTTAGCTGTTGCAATGAGCTTTTTTATTGGACAGATCTACCGTTCAAATCCGACTATTATGCTGGTCCTTGGGGGCGTTGTTGTTTCATCTATATTTTCTGCACTGGTTTCTTTTGCCAAATTTATTGCTGATCCTTATGAAAAATTACCGTCTATCACTTTTTGGTTAATGGGGAGTCTTGCGAGCACCCGATATCGGGATATTTTTATCTCTATTATTCCGATTTCAATCGGTGTCATCGGATTGATTGCCATCAAATGGCAAATTAATGTTCTATCTATGGGAGACAAGGAAGCCAGGGCACTGGGTGTTAACAATATTTTAGCAAAAGTAATCACTGTATTGTGCGCTACTCTGGCTACAGCCGGAGCAGTCAGCGTAAGTGGAAATATAGGGTGGGTTGGATTAATTATTCCACATATCGGTCGAATGTTAATCGGTAATGATAATCGCCTTCTTATACCTGTAAGTTTTTCCCTCGGTGCTGTTTTTATGATTTTAATAGATAATTTAAGCCGTTCCCTGATTGGAGCTGAAATTCCTCTGGGTATCCTGACAGCCTTGATTGGCGGTCCTTTTTTTATCTATTTATTAAAAAAAACCAAAGGGAAAGGATGGTAAAATGGCTTTTTTGAAGGTAAAAGAGGCATGCTTCGGATATAACAGCCAAAATATTTTAAAAGATATTAGTTTTAAGATGGACAAGGGTCAGATTTTTTGCTTAATCGGCCCTAATGGTTCCGGTAAAACCACTTTGCTGGATTGTATCATGGGTATTCTATCTTTAAAGAGTGGCAAAATATTTCTACAAGATCAGGATATCAGTCAATTAAATCCTAAAAAAATTGCCCAAAAAATAGCCTATGTCCCTCAAATTCACAATAAAACATTTCCCTATACAGTGGAGGAAATTGTGTTAATGGGCCGGGCTGCTTACAACGGAATGTTTAATTCACCCGGTTATCATGATCATCAGATTACTCATAATGCAATAAAAATAGTTGGGATTAAACATCTTAAAGACAGACCTTATACTGAATTAAGCGGAGGAGAGGGGCAATTGGTTATGATTGCCCGAGCCCTGGCACAACAGGCCAGTCTTATGATTATGGATGAACCAACCACTCATCTGGATTTTCAGAATAGCCTGATAGTATTAGAAACTATTAAGCGTTTAGTTAAGGAAAGGCAATTATCAGTACTTTTGGCAACACACCGTTTAAATCATGCTTTTTATTTTGAAAATAATGGATTGGATACCATTGCCGCCATGCTCAATCATCAGAATTTTGCTGTTTTTGGCCGGCCGAAGGAAGTATTGTCTACAAAAAATATTGGAAAAGTCTTCAATATTGATTGTCAGATTATAGATTATCATTTAGACCAGTTTTATAACCAGAAATATATTATTCCCGTTAAGACTATCGATTAGAAAGGAGCTTTGAAGATAATGTTTAAAAATTTATATCGGGTAATCATTTTTTTTCTTGTATTATTTATTACAGTTAATTTTCTTTTTATAGCAGGAGCTTTGGCAGGAAACAATGACTCGACTGCTGATCGAATTATTGTTGATTGTATCGGCAGAGAGGTGAAAATACCACAAAAAGTAGAAAAGATCGGTTGTCTCTTTGCTTTCACCGGTCATGCGGTTGGTATGTTGGATCGGGGAAATGATATTGTAGCTATCGTAGAAGGTTTAAAAAGAGATATATTATTTACCGATATGTTTCCAAATATTAACAATGCGTTGATTCCCAGCCTCAGCAGTAATCTCAATATTGAGGAATTAGCCAGATCAAATTGTGATTTATTATTTATTAAGGGTGAAAATGCAATAAATGAGGGATATATTGCACAAGTAGAAAAATTTAATATCCCCTATCTCGTTGTTGATTTTCATTCAATTAAGGAACATCAGTATGCCGTTGAAATGATCGGCCAGGCAATTGGCCGGAACGAGGAAGCGAAACAGTTTAACCATTATTATCAGGACTGTATTCAGCGAGTTCAGGAAAAAGTGAAAATGATACCTCTTTCCGAAAGAATTACCGTATTTCATGCGGTAAATGAAGCGACCAGGACTGATGCCCGCAATACTATTCCTGCAGAGTGGATAGAAATTACCGGAGCAATCAATGTTTCTCTGGATTCTGATTTAGAATTTTTAGACAATAAATATTTTACCAGTTTAGAACAAATTTTACTATGGGACCCTGAGGTTATCCTTGTTAACCAGGAACATGTCGATGAATATATTCTAACCAATGAACAATGGGCAAATTTACAGGCGGTTAAAAATCAGCGGGTTTATAAAATGCCAAACGGTGTTTCCCGATGGGGTCATCCCAATTCCTTAGAGACACCCCTGGCAATTCTGTGGACTGCAAAATTACTATACCCCGATTTATTCGAAGAAATTGACATATACGAAGAAGTAAAATATTTTTATCGGAATTTTTATGAATGGGAACTGTCAAATCAATATGTTGAAAAAATATTAAGCGGAGAAGGAATGCGTTTAAGAAGAGGAGATGTTCAATAAACAAGATGAAATATCTTTTAGCTATTGATGATACCGATCAGGAAAATTGGCCGGGTACGGGTCACCTATTAGAAAAAATAAGAAACAATATTCAAAAAAACAAATGGGGATTGACTACTAAAATTACACGACACCAATTATTGGTTCACCCTTCAATCCCTTATACCTCTCACAACAGTGTTATGTGTTTTTCTGGGGAAGTTTCAAAAGAGCTAATCATAAAAATAAGAGAATTGACGATTGATTTTATTAAAAAAGAGTCTGCGCCTCGATCAGATCCGGGCTTATGTATGGTTTTTCCCGAAGAATTGAATTTCCCTGAAAAATTAATAAATTTTGGCAAAAAAGCCAAGAGGGAAAAAATATTAAAGGAAGATGCCTATTCTTTAGCTAATCAATTATCTATTCATTTATCCGAACATGGTGGAACCGGTGATGGTATTATTGGCGCATTGGCCGGAACAGGTTTACGCCTTAGCGGAAATGACGGCCGTTTTAGAGGTTGCCATTTTATTGCCGAATCTATTATAAAATATCAAGTTAGTAATTTATGTCATAAAATGGAGATAGATAGAGTTTGTACTAAAAATGGAAGAGTCCTATTAAGCGAAGACTGGATATTTCTGGAGGGTAAGATAAAGACAATATTTAAAAACAATCAATCTGTTTTACTGGTAAAAAATTATCAAGAGGGAAATCAAACTGTCTGGAAAAATCTAACCCATAGCGAAATAAAACACTATTAGAAAGAATCAATGTCAAAACTAAAACATATCCCGGTAGTTAAAATTTACCATGAATCAGACCGATTTTGCCAATGCTTCAAAACCGGCGATAATATCCAATAATTCTTCGGTAATCGCATTTTGCCGCTGGCGGTTAAATTGAGAATTCAGGTTATCCAAACGTTCCTCAATGTTCTCTTCGGCTTTCTGCATGGCGGTTAAACGGCTGGCGTTTTCGCTGGCCATCGATTCGATAAAAGCCCTATATAAGGAAATATAAAAAAATTGATGGATAAAGGAGTAGAATAGCCGGTCCCAGGAAAGGGTATATAGCGGTAAATTGCGAGAAGGCCATTTTCTTGAAGCCAATTCCTTTAACCATTCCTGCTCCAGGGGGAATAAATGAAATTGAAAGGGCTCAAACATTACCCCTCTTTTCAGTTTATTGTAAAATAAATAAATATCATCTATTTTTTCCCGAAACCGCCATGATTCCACCAGTATCAGCAGTTCTTGAATGGCGCTATTCAGGTTATATCTGGATTCAGGAAAATCAATCCTGGCTGCCGGTTGGTAGCCAACTTCTTTTAACTGTTCTTCTGCTCTCTCTCCGATGACAGCTATTTTTAACTGAGCATAATCGAAAGTTTTAGCTTCTTCCCACTCCATAAAGGAATTGGCAACCATTACATTAAATTTTCCTGCCATTCCTCTTTGCGAACCAAAGATAATTACTCCCATCCGTCTTTCATTTCTCAATATCGGTTTTTTTAGTATTTCCGATTTTTCCTTTAACAGCGCTTGAAAACCCATCTCAATGGATTGATGATATTCTGTAATGGCCTCTACAGCCCGTGCATGATAATGAATATTAGCCGCAGCCAATGCCTTCATCGTTTTGACCACAGAGTATAAATCCTGGGCACTTTCAATTTTCCTTTTGATGGCTTCAAGCATCTGCATTTGAGCGGCTCTCTTTTCCTTTTAAAATGAATTGTTCGATAAACTGTAGAATCGTTTTTACTTCATCACTATCCAGTTTTTTATTATTCATCACTTTTTCTTCTAATCGGGGAAATTTGTCTTGCAAATTCTTTTTTATTTCTATTATCTTTTTTTTAATATCTTCAACCGAAACCCCATCCCACAATCCTTCATTAACCATGATCAGAATTATAATCTGTTCCATCACTGAGTAAGGTGCATATTGATTCTGTTTTAAGACCTCTCTTATTCTTTTTCCTCTTTCCAGAATTTTTATGGTATTCTCATCCAGCTGGGTCCCGAACCGGGAAAAGATTTCTAATTCTTGAAATTGGGAATAAGTTAAACGCAGGCTGCCCACCACCTCTTGATAGGAAGTTAATTGCGTTTTTCCTCCTACCCGGGATACTGACTTCCCCACATCAACGGCCGGTAAAAGCCCGCTCTGGAATAATTGCGGCGATAAATAAATTTGACCATCGGTAATGGAAATAAGATTGGTAGGGATATAAGCTGATAAATTTTGTGCCTGGGTTTCGATAATGGGCAAAGCGGTCAAAGAACCGCCACCCTTCTCTTTCTTTAAATGAGTCGCTCTTTCTAAAAGGCGGGAATGGATATAAAAAATATCTCCGGGATATGCTTCCCGGGCAGGCGGTCGCCTTAATAATAACGACAGCTCCCGGTAAGAGCGGGCATGATGAGTTAAATCATCATATATCACCAATACATCTTTTCCCTTTTCCATAAAATACTCACCGATACTGGTCGCCGCATAAGGGGCAATAAAATTCAAGCCGGGAGTATCTTCACCTGATGCGATCATGACAATGGAATATTCCAGAGCTCCTGACTTTTTAAGTTGAGCAACTACCCTGGCCAAAGAAGACATCTTTTGACCGATAGCACAATAAATACAGATAACCCCTTTATCTTTTTGATTAAGTATGGTATCCACGGCAATCGCTGTTTTCCCGGTCTGCCGATCTCCAAGGATAAGTTCCCGCTGTCCCCGACCGATAGGCACCAGGGCATCGATTACCAAAATACCGGTCTGCAAAGGAACATATACCGGGGCTCTATCCATAATGGGAGGAGATTCACGTTCAATAGGATATCTCTCCATCGTTCTAATTGCTCCCCCATCATCCAAAGGACGACTAACCGGGTCGATAACCCTTCCCAGCAATGATTCGCCAACCGGGACATCCATTACCTGGTTGGTTCTCCTCACTTCATCTCCGGCTTTAATCCCCTTCGCGTCATCAAGTAGAATAATATCTACCTTGCCCGGTTCCAGATTAAATACCATTCCCCGCTGACGGTCTTTAAAAATAACGATTTCCCCTGCCTTTACCTCCGGTAACCCTTTTGCGGTGACGATATCTTTACCTACCGCGGATACTATCCCAATTTCCTCCACATATAAAGATACTTCCTGTTGTTTGATAACGCGATTCATATTGGAAAAAGTAGTCTTTAAATTTTCTTTTAAAGATAAAGTATTTATCTCTTTTGTTGGATTGTCCATCAATACCCTCACATCAAAATTACATCTTAATCTATTTAATCTGTCCAAATCACTTGGTTTTCTTTTTTTTAACATCCAATTCTTGAAAACTGATTTCAGTGAAAGCCTTCTTGAGCTGTTCTTCCAGTCCATCTAAATAGTTTTCAATATTCCAGGAAATTTTCTTACCCTCTGTTCGAGTTTCGATACCACAAATCAAGTCAGGAGAAACCTTAAAATTAATTTCAACTTTATCGCCGATAACATCTTCCAATATTTTCCTGATTTTAGATTCTTTTTCCCGGGTAAGCCGAAAACTACTATTCACCCATAACTTCTGCTCATCCTTACTGATAAACCGGACAAAATCATCTTTTTCCTTTTTGGTCAACTTCCCCAACTGGACTAAGAAATTTTCAATCAGTTGATTTTCTAATTTTTCACCGGCCAAATCAGATAATACCTTTCTGCTAATCTGACAGACCTGCTCACAGGATAAATGACGAAGGTCTCTTAAGAAAGCGGTTCGTTGTTTTAATATCGCCTCTCTCCAATTTTTTTGCTCTTCATCAATTTTGCTTCTGGCATCCTTTACCAATTCTTCCCGCTTCTTTTGGGCATCTTTTTTGGCCTCAGCAAGCATCTCATTCCATTTTTCCTGCAGTTCTTCTCTTATCCTGCGCTGCTCTTCCAATTCTTTCTGAGCTTCCTCTTTTGCCGTTTCAGCATCTTGCATCTGATCGGTGATTTGCATTTCCCTGTCATCCATAATCTTGATAATCCGATTAAATAAAAATCTTTTCAAGAGATAGATCAGGATTAAAAAATTAATAATTTGGGCAATAACGGTAAATGAATCTATAAGCATATTAATCCCCCTACTGAGCTAAAACATAATTCCAAAAAGGATTGGCAAAAATAAGAATGACTGAAATAACCAAACAATAGATAGCGGTCGATTCAACCATCGCCAACCCCACAAACAATGTTCTGGTAATCGTATTTGCCTCATCCGGCTGTTGAGCAATCGCTCCCAACGCCCGGGCCAAGGCCATTCCTTCTCCTATGGCTGGCCCAATCGAACCGATCGCCATGGTGATTCCGGCAGTAATAATGGATACTGCACCGATAATATCAACACTACTCATCTTCCTTACTCCCTTCTTTTTTATCTATCTGTTCCGGCTTACTTTCTATACGTGTTGCTGAAGCAATATAAACCGTTGCCAGCACGGTAAAGATATAAGCCTGTATTTGACCGATTAATAATCCTAAAACCTGCATAACAATGGGTACAAATAAAGGGGTGATTATTAATAAAACCGCCACTATCAATGTACCGCTCATCACATTTCCAAATAATCGCACCGCCAGGGCTAAAGTACGGGAAAAATCTCCGATGATATTAAAAGGCGTCATAAATATAGAGGGCTCCAAATATTGTTTAAAATAGGCCCGCGCGCCCTTTTTGGCAATTCCAAAAATAGGTATGGCAAAAAAAACGCAAATAGCCAGCGCGCTGGTGGTGGATAATGAACCGGTCGGAGGCTGAAAACCGGGTATAATAGTCAACAGACCGGATATTGAAATAAACAAAAACAAGGTTCCCAAAAAAGGAATAAAAGGGTCCGGATTCTGCTGGGTAATTTCTTTCACCTGCTGCCGAATGTAGCCAATAATCACTTCCAAAAAATTTTGCCAGCGACTAATTTTAGGCCCGATGGTTAAATTTTTGGTGGCCAGCCAGCTGATAAAAACTAATAAAATCATTACCATCCAGGTAAAAAATATGGTGGCATTGATATGCATTCCATTCCACTGAAATATAATAATTGCATCCGGACTTATTTCCATTTTTTAATTCCCTATCCCCTATTTAAATATTATTGCTTTAACCTTTTTTTCGTTTCCCAATCATTCTGCTTAAAAAAATACGAGCAGCAATGAACCCGACCAGTAGAATAAAAATGTTGAACCAATCCCCCTTGCGGGCAACATAGATTAATACCAAAAAAACGGCACCGGTTCTTAAAATAAAACTCCCCAGGGTTAATACAATCGGTGAACGAGATTGATTCATATTTTTAATGGTCAGCCATAAACCGCCGAAATATAATATTCCTAATCCCAGGCCGACTAACAAATACAATAAGCTGTAAATATTAATACTCATTCTTTATTTTCCTCTTCAATTTCTTTTCTTTCTTTCTCTACCCAGTACCAGGCATTTAGACAGCCAAGAATAATCCCGGCAAAGAGAAAAGTCAAAGTCCAGGAAATATTGCCCGGCCATCTCTTATCAGCCCAAATACCGATAGCAATTCCTATCAAGGTAGGGACCATTACTGACCAGCCAATAACCCCAAATAAGCCCAGGCCAAACCAGATAGCCTGATCTTTTTTCTTTTTGGCCCTTAATTTTCGTTTCTCTTTTCTCTTGATTTTTTCGATAAAGCCTTGCTTTATATCTTTTGGATTCTCCTTATTATTCATGTTTCTCCAGGTTTAAAAAACTTCTTACAAAATCTGCTTCTAATTTACTCAAAGCGGTTTGAGCATCTTTCTCTTTCTCGTCTGTTTTTATAAATATCTCTTCCACTCTATCTTTTAGTTCTCCCAAATCTTCTCCTTCTATCGCATTCCGGGTCGAAATAATTACTTTTTCTCCGTATTTAACCAGGATTCCTTCATCAATGGCCAATAAAATATCTTTCCCCTCCGGGGTAGTTAACATCAAAATCCCCGGGGTTAAGGAAGTGGTAAAATCAACGTGTTTGGGCAGCAGACAAAACCATCCGTTTTCTGCTTCCGCCGTTACTTTTTTGACTTCCCTTTTTAAAAATGTCTTATCCGGTAACAATATCTTCAAATCAATCATTTTTAGCTTCTTCTTTGGCTTCTTCTATCGAACCAATCATATAAAGTGATTGCTCGGGATAACTGGCAAACTCATCATTTAAGATTTTCTCACATCCATCTAATGATTCAGCCAAACTAACCCGACGTCCTTCATTGCCGGTAAACTGTTCTGTGGTGACAAAGGGCTGGGTCAAAAACTTTTCCAGGCGCCGGGCGCGATTGACCGTTCTCTGGTCTTCCTTGGATAATTCTTCCAAACCCAGCATGGCTATAATATCTTTTAATTCCTCATATTCAGATAAAGTCTGTTTGGTTTCCCGGGCTATCTGGTAATGCCTCTGACCAACGACTGTCGGTGTAAGCATATTGGAAGCAGATTTTAAGGGATCCACGGCCGGATACAAACCCTGGCTGGAGCGCTGTCGGGAAAGCACCACCGAAGCAGAAAGATGACTAAAAGTATGAACTGCTGCCGGGTCAGTAAAATCATCAGCAGGTACATACACCGCCTGGATTGAGGTGATGGACCCGGTGGGGGAATTACAAATCCTTTCTTCAAGTTCAGCAATCTCACTTGCCAAGGTGGGTTGATACCCTACCCGGGAAGGTAATTCGCCTAAAAGACCGGAAACCTCGGCCCCAGCCTGAACAAAACGGAATATATTATCAACTAACAAAAGAACGTCCTGCTTGGCTTCATCACGGAAGTATTCAGCCATAGTTAAAGCAGCATGTCCTACTCTAAACCGGGCACCGGGTTGTTCGTTCATCTGGGCAAAAATCAAGACGGCTTTTTTCAGGACACCTGTCTTTATCATTTCCCGATACAATTCTTCCCCTTCTCTGGACCTCTCTCCTATTCCGCAAAAGAGGCTCACCCCTTCATGTTCCGAAGCCATATTATGAATCATCTCCATAATCAGAACTGTCTTGCCGACTCCGGCACCGCCAAACAAACCTGCTTTCCCGCCTTTTTCCAAAGGAGCCAAAACATCAATCACCTTTATCCCGGTCTCATAAATATCTGCCGTAGTAGTCCGCTCGGCAAGAGAAAGAGATTTTTGGTATATGGGGACTGATTTTTCAAGCGTTAAAACATCTCCTCCATCAATCGGTTCTCCGAAAACATTAAACATTCGTCCCAACAATCCACGCCCCACAGGCACTTGCAAAGGGTGCCCCATGTCAATGATTTCATCTCCCCTTTTTAATCCCTGGGTCGGGGTCAAGGCTATTCCTCTAACCGTATTGGCATCAAGAAGAAGCGTTACCTCGATAATCGCTTCGCCAGATTTTAACTGATAATTAATCTTGGGAAGTAATTGCGGGAAAAAAACATCAACGACACTTCCCCGGATTGCTCTTATTTGCCCTCGGTTTATTTTCTCATTATCCATTCGAACATCTCCACAGTGTAACTTTAGGGTCAGGTCTCAACATTTGATATAAATTTCCTAGTTAACTTATCTGAAATTTATTTATGTCAAATGTTGAGACCTGACCCATTTTTTCTCGGTAACGAATTAATTTTAATTATACTATTTCTTCGTAAGGTTGTACAACTTGAATTGAATACTTCTTTGAGGTCAGGTATTTTACATTTTTATTTTAATGAAATCAGGAAATAACATTATTTTTTCAGCATCATGTGAGTAAAATAAAAAAGGTTTTACCTCTTCAACTAATTTTTTAAAATTTATTTTCTCACACTTTAACAGCAGCTTTTTTTTAATCTCTTCTATATCGGTTTCTTCTTTCAATTTCATCTTCTCTCTTAAAAAATGATAACTTGGGTTTGTTTTAGAAAAAAGAAAAATTACATCATAAAAATCTCTTCCCATCGGTCTGGGACGATTCAAAATAGCGAATATCTTCTGAGATAATAATACATCGGGAGGTACAGCATTGATTTTCATAAAAATATCAAACTTATTTAAAATAACTCTCCCAACTTTATAATTAACATTTTGAGGTTCACAATCAATTTGAATGGTTAATTTTTCCCGGGTATGACCGGAAATACCGTGCTGATAAAATATTCCGGGAAATTTTATAAAACAATGAAAAGCCCCTCTATATCTATTTTGTATTTCCACAGAATAACCATATAGCTCTAATTGCCGTAATATTTTTTCTGATAAATCATCAAAATCTTCTTGGCTTAGACCTTTATTATCAAAATCCAAATCTTCAGAAAACCGCCGAATGCCATGAATCATATGAATTGCCGTCCCACCCATAAAAATCAACCGACTTCCATATCCGGAACTGTAAATAATATCTAATATGACATACTGTAAGTATTCTCTTAGTAAATTCCTTTTAAAGATTCTCAAATTTTCAGGGTAAAATGTTTCTATCTGTTTTAAATTAAGCATTTTTTATATAACTCCAAAAACGATTAATTCTTCCGGTTAATTTCTTTTGATTAAACTTTTCTAAAAAATTCTGCAATTTTTCCTCATTCATCTTCTCGAAAAACATCTCTTTATTTATCCGTAAACTATCAAAATCCTGCTCTGTTTCTATATCCGGATGCAAATAAAAATAGTCCAACAGGACCTTCTCTATGCTGGCCATTTTTAAATATTTTTCCTTAAACTTTATTAAATCATAACCAAAAAAAAGCGGAGGCTTTAAAGTGCGATAAATAAATTCTCCGATAGAGGTTCTAAAATGGTAAGTCTTCCGGGTAGAAATAGAGGTAATTCCATAAACACTTTCGGGAATTAGATGATAATAAGATAAGGCACTTTCCAAGGAGATATAAGATGGTAAATAAATGCGATTGGCAATCTTAAATAAAATTTCCTCACTAAGTTGTAAATCAGAAAAAATATAATATCCACGAACTACTTTCTTAATGTAGCCCTTATCCTGCCACTCGTTTAATCTTGGTCGGTAAAAATCAGGTTCAATGTTTCTAATCTCATTTAAGGAAAATATCGTGAAATCCTTTAATTCATTCTTTAATTCTAAAAATTTCATCTTATTTCTCCAAAATACTATTATTAGTACTTTCAAGAAATATTATATCACTTCAGTAATCTAAAAGCAAAAATGGGACTTTCCCCCTAAAAACAGGGAAATATTCTGTATTTTTACGTGGATTTATTATTTCTTTAAAGAGAGCTCTCAACTTAACTCAGGGCTTCCTTTAACACCGGATAAAAATCCTTTTCTTCCTCAATTACGGGGATCTTTTCCTTTCTTGCTTCCTCTTTCTGGCTTTCGGTACAATAACCCCATCCGGCCAAAAAAACGTAAACCCCCAAGACATCAGTTCCTTTAAGATAACTCAACTGGTCATCAACAAAATAAATCTCATTTAACTTAGCACTATATTTTTTAGCGATGGCCTGCATATGCTCTGCTTTATGCTTACCAAAGTTTTTGTCAAAAATATCTTCAATATCCATTTTAAAACCAAGATATTCCGGTTGAAAGGCACGATGAATGGCTTCTCCAAGATTGGAGGTAGCAATGACAACTTTTTGCCCTTCCTTGGTAAATCGCTGAATCCCTTTGATAACTTCCTTAAAAACAGGTGACAGAAAAAACCATTTTTTAAAACTCTTTTTCTGCCATTTCTCTTTTTCTTGAAAAAATAATTCTCTAAAAAAATGATGATCGAATTGAAGCTGGTTACGATAAGCAATGAATTCCTGTTGGTCTTTAATTTGAACCTGCTCTTCCACAATTTTAACAATAGCGAAAAAATCTCCTGATATTTCGATATAAGACCTTAAGCGGTGATAATAATTCATTTCTTTTTTATATTCTTTTTTCATCTCCTCCCAATTCTCAAAAGTAAACAATTCCCCGCCAAAATTTTTCTTTACTTCCGAACCAAAATATTTACAATAGGCATTATGACTTACAAATAAAGATTTTAAAGCACTGTCGCTAATGACCCCGTCAAAATCCACTGCTAATATTTTCATTTTCAATTCTTCCTATCCCTTGAATTAATTTGTGTGGTACTGTTAAACAAATTATTAAAATTATACTATTTCTTTACTAAGTTGTACAATGGAAATTGTGTTTTTTTGGAGTGGTATACGATGAGATTTCTAAATTATACAGAACATTTAGAGGGAGTGAATCTTAATGTTTGACATAATATAATTTCTTACAATATGATAAAAATCTAACGAAAAAACTCTTTCCTGTTATATTCTAATAATTTAAGAAGACGTCAGGAACCTGGACATATTAAACGCTTACGAAAAATTAGAAAAAATTACTAATCCTTGTACTATTACAATCGTATCCTGTCAGGTTTTTTAAGATAAAATCACAAATATATATTTTTTAGCTCTTTATAAGCCCTCACAAAGTCAAAGCATTCAAAAGAATATGATGGAATCCACAAATAATATTTTCTTTTGCTCTTTTTAATAATGCATTTAACTCTTTCAATAATGGTATATAATGCTTTAACGTAAGAATCATTATTATTAATGTCAATTAAGATTTTTTCAATTTCAACTGCATATAAAATATGTTGATTTTCTAAAGTAGAAAAGTCACCATGTCTCCATCGATGCTTTCTTGAAAAATATTTTCTTCTTAAATATACATCCGCTGCTAAGCATTTACCTCCATCCATTCCAATATTTAAATAGCCAACAATATCATTATATTTCCATGGTGGCCAATACCATCTTTGCTCCATACGGTTTTTCAAATCTGTATTTAAGTTATTAAAAGGTGTTTCGCATTGATTGCCAAACCATATTTTTTGTTTTTCTAAATATTTTTCATGGCCATTATAATATTGTTTATAGTTTCTCTTGTAAATCGGTAACGAAAAAAACGAATTCATTAAAACACCCATATAAATTTCCTCTATAACATGAATAATAAAATATAAATGATCAGGACCTCATATTTAGTATACTGTAATTTCTTAAAATATAATAAAAGTAAAATAAAGGGCGTCTCTTTTCATGCTCTAATCATTTAAGAAAACATTGTGAACCTGACCTTATCATACCCCTTACGAAAAGTTAGAAAAAGTTATTGAATTGCTGAGCAAGTACAGCCATGCTCTTTACACTTAAAAAGTTCGAATCCTATCGGGCTCCTTATTAGAAACGCTTAGAATTTTTAAAGAGGATATAGCAATAGAAAATATTAGATTAATAAGTTAATTATTCGCAATTAGAAGTAGTATCCAAAATAAATAAATAAAATATTTGTGATAATATAATTATTGTAAATATTTAAATGGCCTCTTATATGCTTCTTTACAATAATGTTTGCGTGTAAACTCCTTGTTTACATAAATCGGAAAACCCTTTCCTTCTTTTCTTATAAGATACAACTCTTTTTTAAGTTTCAATTCATTTTCAATGAAGAATCTGGCAAATTCTTCTATTATTATTCTACCTTTACTAATTAAGATATTGTCATTAGGTGTATCTATTTCTATTCTCTTTTTCCCTTTTGTTCTTTTAAATATATGAGAAATGGCGTCCCTAAAGTCATCTTTAAAATAATTACCCAAATTCCTTCCTTTAAGGGGAAGACTATTAATGTAATCTTCCGAAATATTAAGCTTACTTCTGTTTTTACGATATATTTTATCAATCCAATTAATAGGATTTCCAAAATTAATCTCTAAAATCTGCCAAAAGAAAAGAAAAGATAAATAGTTATTATTTGTACTTTTGGCTTCCCTAAATAATATAAGGGCTTCTCTCTGTTCGTTATTCTCTATCTCTGGAATTACTGAAATCTCATTATTTCTTGATCCCCCGCAAAAGGCAATCTTATGATAATCAAACATTGAGCATCTTGCTTTTCTTAACATAATATCTTCTTGTCTCCATGAATGCCCTAAATATTCTACTTTTGCAAATGAATTTAGCTGCCAACTAAGTGCGGCTATAAATTCAGAGGCAATTAAATATGCATTATTAATTAATTCAATATTATTTTCATCAGTTATTACGGTTAAAAGAACATCGCGATATAGCTTGCTATTATTTTGAATTAATTTAAATCTAACCCCTTTGTATTCAAAATAAAAAACATTCTTCCAAAGTCTTGCGCTATTATCAAATCCGATATTCATTAAATAAGGCATTATAATAAGTATTCCTTAAAACATCTTATTTTTTAAATATATTTTTCTATTGCTCAACTAATTTTGGAAAATCCGTTAATTCTCTACCTGCAAAATAGACAATAATCAAGATGAAAGAAACTCCTAAACTACTAATATTTTTCCCATGTCCAAAATTTTTCTCGATATCCCTATCTCTTAAATATTTATCTTTGCCGCCAAGAAAGACCGTTAACAATTTTATATTTATTTTTTAGTAAATCAGAAATTCCCTCCGTAATAGAGGACAAAAATGAACTTAATTCCATCATGGCAAGACCGTCTTTTGTTTCTTCTTGTCTTAAATTGTTAAGTACATGATGAGTGAGTGGCCATAACCAATTTGGCCCTCTTTTTTCCTTAGTTGCATCCATATACTCTTTATACCTCTTTGCAAAAAGTTCTTTCATCGTGCTGATTCCTACTTCATTTAAATCCATTATTTTATAATATGCTTCATGCATGCTATCCAAAATTCTATTTTTTAATTTATCATTCTTAAAAAGTCCATCAATTTGTAAAATGGTAAGAAAAAATAGTATTGTCATTATTTGGAAAAAATAATATTTTTTAAGCAAAAAATTTTTAGCATTTTTTTTAATCCCTAAAGCCTTAAGCGTTTCTTTGTCATCTAAGTACTTATTTGCCATATTGTGGTTAAATATACACAATACTTTACCAAGCTCTTCGGGCGTCACCTTAGTTTTTTCTTCTTTATTTTTCATTTTCTTCCTCTTCCTTCATAAGTGAAATAAAATTTGTGGGAAATAAAATAAATGAGACTTACTCTTAATATTTGACATACTATAATTTCTTAAAATATGATAAAAACGTAACAAAGAACTGTCTCCTGCCATATTCTAATCATTTGAGAAGACATTGGGAACCTGGGACCTATCAGACCCTTACGAATAAAATAAAGGGGTCAGGTCTCAACATTTGACATTCATATTTCTTTTAAAGCTGTTATAACCTTTTGCATGCCCTCTTTTATTTCATTATTAACTTCACTTTTTTGTTCAAATCTTTTAGCAGCCTGGGAAACCGCTGAATAATCCATCTTAAAAAGTTCGCCTATTTTAATAGATAATAGGTGTCCCTATTATCTATTCGTTAAAAGATTTGAATAAATTAACAACTTTTCTATAAACAAGACTCATCTTTAATCTTGTTTATTCCAAATCTCGTAAGGGTTGAATATACTCACTGTCATCTTCACTATTAAATGATACTTGTTTGCTTGTTATACCTTTAATAATACTACCAGTGATAAAGAAATAAATAATACTTAAGATAATAAACAAAACAGAAAATCCAAGGGATATCCATTTGCATACAACTAATATTTGTTTAATCTCAGGAATCATATCTGGATAGCAAAGTATCGTTAGAGATATTGTAATAAATGTTCCAAATAACATAGAGAAGAACATTAAAAAAATATCATTTATTAATTTATTAGATTGCATAGATTTTATTTCGTTTTTAGTAATCAAATAATAATTTTCTTCTCTTGGAGAAATATATGGTTTAATGTAAAGATCTTTATTTTCTAACTTTACCTTATTATTCATTTTCTGATTCCTTATGTTTTATCCCAGATTTTGGATATTTTTCCCTCAACTCCTCTACTATAGTTTTTCTAATTTCCTCGATATCTTCTTTTGATGGACTAATTAATGAATTATTATTATCCATGATCCATCTAAGAATCCCTTCTAATACGCCTATTTTATATTCATTTTGTAAAATTTGGCTAGAATCTATTTCACCGAATTTAATTCCCATGTTTTGTCTCCTTTTTAAATATATGTTAGATTATTTATAATATTTCTAAAGATTTTACGTTACGTTAATTATATAGATAATTATCAAGAGAATTAAGAGGGTCAAGTCTTGCAATGCCACATTTTATCTCCCCGCTCGATCCTTTTCTAATTTTTCTTCACCCAAATTCTAATACGACAAAGCTTTTAAAAAAACCTTCTTTTTTTAAAAAATAGTTGCGGGGTGTATTATTTGTTAGCGAATGGTATTTAGATGGAAAGGAGAAGATAGATTCCCGCTTTCGCGGGAATGGCATATAGGGGAGTGGGAATGGCAGAAGTCTAAGAAGTAGGAAATAATAGAGACAGTGCAGATTCAAGTTGCTAATGCAACAGTTTTCCGAAGACCTCATGCGGAGTTAAAAACCCTAAAGTTTTCCGCGGTCGGTCTTTTAATATATCTTGTGCTTTTTTGCCACTATCTTTCCGTCTATTTCTTAATCATTACTAAAAGCATCTTGAACTTCTCCATCGCTTTTAGTGAATGTGGTTTATTTGCAGGCATAACTATCATTTCGCCTTCCTTTACAGTAAACAGCTTTCCCGATATTGAAACTTCTGCCCGGCCGTCAATTATATTGACTAAAGCATCAAATGGTGCGGTATGTTCGCTTAATCCTTGATCTTTATCAAAAGCAAATACAGTTACTGTTCCTGCGTCTTTTTTTAATATCTCACTGCTTACAACAGCATTTTCTTGATATTTTACCAAACCAGATAGGTTTTTTACTTGCATGGCTACTACCTCTTTTCATGTTATTCGATAATATCAGTGTACTTTTTAAAATTAAGAGGGTCAAGTCTTGCAATATCACTTTTCATCTTCCCGCTCGACTTTTTTAATCGCTCTGCTCACTGTAAAAATAAAAGGGGGCGTTTCGTTTGTTGTATGTGTCGGGGGACGGTTCTTTGTTACACTTCAAGAATATATATTTACCTTACTGAATCGCCACCAGCGGTTAAAAGAATTAGTCTTTTTCAATTTTTCTACACCTTAATACTAATACGACAAAAGGTTTATAAAATCCTTCTTTTTTGGAAAAATAGTTGCAAGTTGTATTAGCTGTTAGTGATATGTATTATAATAAAAATAGGTGTCTGCTTGGCTTCAAGCTACCCCTATTTTTATTCCAGCTAACGCTCCGCATAACCAGCTGGCAATGGAGCTCAGCGGAATTGCCAGTCCGAGTTGATGCAGTGGTTATGTGCCTTCACTAAGAGACACAGCATATTGTTCAAAATAGATCGCAATCCGTGGAATAAAAGAATCCATATTGGGATATTTATCTCGATTCTTCTCATATTCTTCAAAAAGATCTGCAAGAGCTCGGATACCAATAAATCCCTGTTTTTCATCCCAACGAATTTGTCGGTCAACTGCTTTTTTGTCTTTCTTTGAATGAAAATATCGAATGACGCAAGCACGAACGATGTATTCATTCATCATACCATTCCAAGAAAGACAGCCTATCCTGGTCAGTTTGTCTTTATGGTTCTGAAATACTATTTCCCCCGATTCTTTCAGGAGTTCTCCGTGTTGTGCTACGAGTGGGTTTATATATGGATGACAAAACTCATGAGTCACAGTTGGAATTAACCAGGAAGATTTGAATCTCGGAGCATCACTGAACAAGAAAGGTGAGTGGGCGCCGATTATAGAAAAGAACTCACTCGTGCCATCGCTTCGCGTTATGCTCGCACCATAACAACCGAATCCAGTTTGCATACCAATAATAATTGTGTAATTGTTTGGCACATAACCGAAGTAGTTCTGGAACCATGCGAGCATATTTTCATTATTTAGAGATTTGTACAGATTCATGACAGAGCGATCATACAATTGCCGTTGGCGGTCAAAAAATGCCATAAATTCTGTATCTTTTGAAAATTCTCTAGCCGCATCAATGAACTCAGGTATAACATCTGCAGTCCACCGCGAATCAAGTTCGGAAGGCAGCGGGTCCAGTGTATTCCGAGCAACAAGTTCTGGGGGAGAGTCAAAATAAACTATCAGGGTAGTTAGAGCACTTACATTAATATGATGTGTCTCCCATAGACTTTTTGCCAGTCTTACAGCTCTGTGATTCCGAAATGAACCAAAATAATTCTCGATTTCCTTAATATAATTCGGGAGTTCGTATGTAGCATCTTGACCAGTCTTGGCTAATCGATGAATGGTGCAGAAAACCTCCACCGTGGGATCGACACGAATCTTTATCCAATAATCATCAGGTAAATTTCTATTGTCATTTGAGCAAGTGGTTAGGCAGGTTAAGGTTAGTATGATCAATCCAAGAAAAAGACAAGAGGATGTTTTGTTTGTCATATTTTAACCGCTCCTTCTATAATACTTCTTCCTATCCCTAATCCCCTAAAAAGACAAGGGGACATTTCGCTTGTCATATTTTAAGAATATATATTTACCTTATTGAATCGCCACCAGCGGTTAAAAGAATTAGTCCTTTTCAATTTTTCTACACTTTAATACTAATACGACAAAAGGTTTATAAATCCTTCTTTTTTTAAAAAATAGTGCGAGATGTATTAGTTGTTAGCGAATAGTATTTAGATGGGAAAGAGAAGATAGATTCCCGCCTGCGCGGGAATGACATATGGGGAAAATGTGTAAAATATGTGGGAAAATACCATCTTGAAAGCCTTATAAAATAAGGGTTTCCGCCCACACCTAAAATAAGCCATTTTAAGCTATCTTAAGCGTGTATTTTAAAAATAGGTAATCACCTTAGGCAACCTCAAGAAACACAGCCACGACAATATTTCGCTAAAACCCTTATATTATCTACGCTTTAAAGCCATACTATTTTTTCTATAAAAATTGATAACCCTCTAATTTATATAAATTTACCTCTTTTGCTTAGTTAAAAATCAGTTAACTTGCTCCTCTCTTTTCTCCTTTTTAGATAATTATTTATTCGATAAATTTGTCGTAGAGTCACATTCATATTTTATTGTCAAAAGAACCGTCCCCGTGACATGCCCGTGACATGAAGACCTGAACCTCCTAATGGTTTTAATTATTATAGCTTTAATTTTTCCTTTTTCTGAATTCCCTTTCCAATGTTATTTTTACTAATTTTTAACCCATAATAAACGGAAATAGCGGATAAAACTAACAAGATGATACATATGGGGCGAGTAAAAAATATCGTCCAATCGCCTTGGCTTATCATTAAAGCTCTTCTAAGACCTTTTTCTGAAATAGGGCCTAATATAACTCCCAATAAAATGGGCGGCATAGGATATTTTAACAATGTTAACCAATAACAAAAAATTCCCAATAAAAGAGTAACCCACATATCAAACACATATTGACGGTTAGAAAAAGAACCCATCAAGGTTACTATAATTATGGTAGGAGCGAGGATTATAAAATTTACCATTGCCAGTTTTGCAAAAAAGCGACTTGCATACCACCCTACTACCAGCAATATAAAACAACTAAAAACCATAGCTACCATATAGGTATAGGTAATGGAAGCATAAGTTGTAAAAAGTTTTAAGCCGGGCACTAATCCATGAATCATTAACGCGCCCAACATAACGGCTGAAGCAGCATTTCCGGGGATTCCCAAGGTTAACAAAGGAATCATTGACCCCCCCGCTACTGAATTATTAGCCGCCTCTGCTGCAGCCACTCCCTCGGGAATACCGGTACCAAACTTTTCAGGATGTTTAGAATTCCTTCTTGCCTCTCCATAACCAACCCAACAAGCAATGTTAGCTCCCGCACCTGGAATTATTCCAATAATTGTACCGATAATACTGGATCTAATAAGTGTTTTCCACATTTTGAACATTTCTTTTAATGTTGCACTTTCTCCACTGCCTTTATCATCACTTAAACTTAATGTCAAACTTTCTTTTAGAAAAATATCTCTTATCATTAGTAGACATCTGGGGAAAGCAAATATTCCTAAAATCAAAGGGATAGTTGGTATGCCATCAAAAAGATAAATCTCTCCGAAGGTAAAACGGTTGGCTCCGGTAATAACATCGATTCCGATTGTACTTAATAATAGGCCGAATATTCCCGAAATCAAACCTTTTATAATTGATGCACCTGATAAGCTTGCAATAATAGTCAAACCAAAAACTGCTAATACAAAATATTCGGCCGGTCCGAATAATAAAGTGACCTGAACTAACTGAGGGGCAAGCAATAGCAGGGATAAACCTCCAAAAATACCCCCAAAGGTAGAAGCAAGGAGTGAAGTTGTCAATGCCTTTTGGCTTTTACCTTTTTGAGTCATGGGAAAACCATCCATAATAGTAGCGGCAGCAGGGGAATTTCCCGGCACACCAATCATGATAGAAGTAATCCCACCTCCATAATATGCTCCGGTATAAACTGCCGCTAAAATCGGCAAAGCTATGGCTGGATCAATGCCATAAGTAAAGGGAATTAATAAAGCAATCCCGATTGCTGCGCCAAAACCGGGTAAGGCACCTACAAATATCCCCCAGGATACACCACATACCATGGCAATTAAAATGATTGGTTGAAACATGTTTAAAATACTACTAAAAATAATATCCATAAAGATTCTCCATTTATTACTTAAAAAATATTTCTATTGTCAATGGAATGGCTAATTTTAAACCAACCTTAAATATCAGTAGAAAAAATGAGGGAATAAGAATGGCTATATAAAATTTCTTTATCGCCTCTTTTCCATTGATTAAGATCATAATTGAAAAGACTAGCAAAAACCCACTTAATTCAAAACCAATTCGGGGGTAGGCAAAAACGAATAAATAGCAAATGATAAAAATTAATATTGGAACCACAGTATATTTTTTAAGAGTAAATATATTTTTCCAATAATCTTTTCTATTTTGGGTAATTTCTTTTGATTTTTTTGTAAAAAAATAGTAAAAATACTGACCGATTAAAAATGCATTTAAACTAAAAATAATAATGCTTAACAACCTGGGAAACATGGATGAAGCTGGTGCTATATTAAAAGATATTATATAGATAAAAATGGCAATTGCACAAAAAGCTAAATGTGATAATAGATTTTTATCTAATGAATTACTATTCTTTGTCATGATTTTCTCCTGATTATTTTAAGTAAAAGTAAAATTCAGGGGTTGCTTGCAACCCCTGAATAAATACCACTAATCTGATTTTTTTAAAAACTCTCTCATATTACCCTGCAATTTTAACAAATAAGCATAATAATCTGCACCACTAAGGTAATCTAAAGTATGAGCAATTCCAAGTTTTTCTGCCTCAGCAAGAAATTCAGGAGATTCCAAAACCTCTTTTATGGTATTAGTAAGTAAATCAACTCTCTCCTTTGGAGTCCCGGAAGCAACGGAGTAACCTCTGTTTGAGCCTGTTTGCACGGCATACCCTAATTCCGTATATGTAGGAACATCAGGTATTGCATCTATTCTATTTATTCCTGCAAAGGCTAATGATCTTAATTTACCTTCATTAATTAATTCTGTCCAACCGGACATTCCGCTTGCTCCAACGTCTATGTGGCCGCCTAGAATTGCAGTTTTAATTTCTGATAATCCATCAAAGGGAATATAGTTTAATTTAATTCCAGCTTCTCTCTCTAAAATGAGAGCATGAATATGGTGTGCTCCCCCTAACATAGTACCGCCCCAGCTAATAGTTCCCGGATTTTCTTTAGCTGCTTTTATTAAATCATCTAAGGTTTTAAAAGGACTATCCGCAGGAACCACACAACCCGATGGATCAAAAACAACCTGGGCAATTGGGGTAAAACTATCTTTTAAAGTATAAGCTAATCCCTCTGTGTTGATCTCATTAGTTACAAAGCTCATGGTGTTAGTAGTGCCCATGGTATAGCCATCTGGTGGGGATAAAGCTAAAGCAGTATAGGCAATCGATCCTCCTGCGCCAGGTAGATATTTTAGAACAATATTAACTCCTAACTTCTTTTCCATGTGTTTGGCAACCGTTCGGGCCGTGAGATCGGTTGTTCCACCGGGTGAAACATGGACAAAAAAAGTAATATCTTTATCGGGATATGTCGCTAATGCACCAATAAGAAAAAAGTTTAGAAACATTCCGATAACCAATGCCCATAATAATATTTTTCGAAAAACCATTTTTCATACCTCCAATATATTTTAATTAAAATTTAATATACTTTACTTAAATTTACTTGTTCACCTCTTTTCTTTTTTTTATTTTGCCCTTTAAATTAATGACTATTTCTGATTACTTTCTAGTTTATTTTGTTTCCCTTTTTGTCATATAACGGAGCAATTTTCCTTAAAATTTCTTCAGCCCGCTTCTGATTAAAGACACCGCAAATACAGGGTTTTGCCAATTCTATACTTGCTTCTTCGTATGATATCTTTCCTGCTTTAATTTTAATGAGCATATACTTCACTAACCCTGGTGAAATAAGTCCATGTCCGCACATTGTAGTAATTTCTCTGAAATTAGGGTCGGGCAATTTTTCAAGTGAACCATAAGTTCCCATAGCAATATTAATCGAGTGAGGTTGAATATTTATTTCCTTCAATATGGTTTCAATTTCTTTTCTTGGTCCTGAAATAATGACAGATAACCCAAAATTAGTTTTATTAATTTGCTTAATCAATTCTTTTATTTTCTTTTTATCATCAAACACGCAACGTATCTTTGTATTGTCATATACTTGGTCTTTATAATTTAATATTTTTTGTTTACTAACGGGAAGATTGAATTCACCTTCTTTGGGAACTCTGAAAAACCTAAAATTAACGGGTCCTATATCAAAAATAATATCTACAAATTTTTTTATCTTTTTTTCAGCCTGAATATTATTACATCCTTTGTAAGGAGTAATTAGCAGACAATAATCTTTTTCTAAACTCTTAATTGAACCTTCCCGGTGCAATGTGTGGCTCATTGACTTTCCTCCTGTTCCTTATTTGTACATCGGCCAAATCCCAAATTGATTTTAGCACCGTAAAGGGGTTTAAACTTAGATCGCTCAATAATATTTTGTACGGATAAATCATAATTTGAATCATAACAAGCAATTAAATCAACGGTGATTACCGTGTTAATTTTTTTAGAAAGTGAAAGAATTAATTTTAGACATCTTTCTAATTCCTTCCCCGGAATGGTCATCTCTATAATGGCGGAAAGGATTCTTTCTTTTAATACCTCATTTTTTAATTTTCCAGTTTTAGGATTTTCCATTAATGTAACTACTGGATTATCGGGTTCAAAATAATCAAATCCAGCTTGCACCAATCCCATAGTAATCTTTTCCAAATCATATAACCGCGTTCCAACAGTAGGTCTTCCAATTTCTAATCCAATTCCAATTTGCCCTTTTTTAAAACGTCCTGTTACATCATTGGTTTTAACTTCATCTGTACCCCTACCGCCAATATCTCGGTTACCAGGATATTTTTGTGCAGGATCACTAAAATATTTACGTACGATTCGAGGGTATTGATGAATTTCTTCATTTTCATATATCGCCTTAACCGGACATGCCCCCGTTCTCAAACATGTTCCACATTCGAAACATAAATCTTCATTAATTACACTAATCTTTCCTTTTTGCTCAATTGCCTGAGCTGGGCAATAATAGTGACAGATATTGCATCCTATACATATTTTAGGATTTATTCGCAACTTTTTTCCCTCCTTAAAATTGAAAGTTTAGGAAAACATCTAATTATTTTCTAATGTATTAAGTGTTTTTATTTTTGTCCAGATGGTTTTCAATATGGAATAATCATGACCAATTTCAATCATTTGACACCCCATTTCAATATATTTTTGTGCTTCTTCTTGCCAAGGGAAACCAACACCAATCATCACATATTTATTATTCTTTTTAGCAGCTTCAACGGTTCGCTTTAGAGCATCCTGTACTTTGGGATGATTTTTATTGGGTGCGGGCAGGCCAATATTAAGTGAATAATCAGCTGGACCAAATAAGACAAAATCTAGTCCTTCTAATGCCATGATACGATCAATATCTTCTATTGCTTCCCTACATTCAATCATCACACCTACCATTAGCTCTTCATTGCTCCATTTGATCCATTCTTCTCCTGCACGTGTTCCATAACCTGCTGAAAAACAATTACTACTGTATCCTCGATTGCCATCAGGCGGGAATTTTGCGGCTCGTATAATCTCTTTAACTTCTTTACTACTTTGAATGTCAGGAATAATAAAACCTTTTGCTCCAATTTCATAGACCTTTCGAATAAGAAATGGATTTCCCTTATCAATTCGGGGTAAAGCAACAATATCTCCAACAACTGCTGCCCTCATCATGTGATCAAGAATTTCATCCTGTCGCCAGGCATGTTCATTATCGATTCGACAAAAATCTAAACCACAAAAACCTGCTAATTCTACCAAACTAGGAGTGAATGTGCCGATACAAGTACCAAAAGCAATCTTCCCCCCTTTAAGCTTCTTCTTTAATTTATTGGGTTGATGTTTCATAAATATTCCCCTTTATCTGTGAAGAATTTATTCTTTTCATAGCAAAGTAATATTTTTATCTTTTATAACTTTTTCTTCTCTTTCTAATCTTTTGATGGAACTTTCCCTTTTTTGAGTAAATACTTGCGCAATCACAGAATCGATCAAAGCCATTGTCGCAACATTAGAGTTATGGAAGGTGGCACTTTGAGTGGGTGCAAATAAACAAATCGAAGAAAGTGAAAATAAGGGCGAAACCGGGCTATCAGTGATAGCAATTACATCTATTTTTTTCTGTACAGCATATTTGGCAAAGGCAATAGTCAATTTTGTATAACGAGGAGCGCTGATGGCAATAATAACATCTTTCTCATTTAAATCCACAAAAATATCGTAATAGCTATGGTCATAATCACTTAAAAAATAAACCTGGGGAATAATTGCCTTTAATTCAAAATATAAAAAATGACCAGCAGAATAAGAACTTCGATTAGCAATAATTACTTTTTTACGAGAAGTGCATATTTTTTTAGAGAATAATTTTATCTTTTGTTCATCAACATTCTTTAATAATTCAAGCATATTAGAATAAGATTTATTTAACGATACTTGGACAATATTATTCTCTTTGGATTCTTTAAATTTTATTGCTTTTTCTAAATCGCTTGAATAGCTAATTTCTTTTACAAGTACTCGACCCAAGTTCTTTTGTAATTCCGGATATCCTTTGAAACCTATTTTTTTTGCAAAACGAATCAAAGTAGATGAATTTGCTTTAATTCTATTTGCAATTTCATAGGCAGATAAAAAGGGGGCTTTTAATTTATTAGATAAAAGAAAATGAACAAAACGTTTTTCCGTATTTGTAAATTGCTCATAATGTTCTTCAATATATTTATAAAAATTATTTTTCTTTTGACTATTATTAT
>Ga0255384_10004_pt1 | contig 45537 bp, 35 predicted proteins | sample ANMaggSeSYBR01F7_FD_182106 | JGI IMG/M metagenome (GOLD analysis project Ga0255384, IMG submission 182106) | Sediment cell enrichment communities from methane seep in Santa Monica Basin, California, United Staets - ANME aggregate JGI... | ecosystem: Environmental > Aquatic > Marine > Cold seeps >... | reverse complement strand
ATTTAAATATATTGTTTTATATATTAAGTTTTATCTTTCTCATCTTGCATCCTATATAGCAAAAATGAAAAGATAAAGAAGCAAAAACAGAATTTAAAATTTAATATTGAGAAAAAATGTTTTGAGTTTTTAATTATGGTTTTTCGCTTTAAGCTTTTTATTTGATTAATACAAACATTTTTTTAATTCAAAAATATACGCTGTTCGTTATACGCTATACTATATATTAACGACATATTAATTGCTAAATTGGTCAATAGGTCAATTGGTGAATTATAAACACTTGTATCTTGTAACTTGTATTTAAAACTAACGACTATTCACTAACGACTAATTTAAAGGGAGTTATCTTATGAAGGTAGTTACCAGTCAACAAATGAGAGAAATTGATCGCAAAGCAATAGAGGAAAATAAACTATCCGGTCTTGCTTTAATGGAAAATGCTGGATTAAGAATATTTCAAAGCCTAAAAAATATTTATGCTGATTTAAGATTAAAAAAGATTGTCATCTTTGCTGGATCGGGAAATAATGGGGGCGATGGTTTTGTAGTTGCCCGCCATCTTTATAATTATGGGGTGAAAGTAAAAGTATTTCTCCTGGCCCCTTCTAATAAAATTAAAGGTGAGGCAGGAGATAAATTAAACATAATTAATAAAATGGGAGTCGAATTAATCGAAGTAGAAACAGTAAAACTCGAAGAGACGCAAGAAGCCATACAAAATTCTGATTTGATTATTGATGCTATATTGGGAACCGGATTACATGGAAGGGTGACTGGCTTAAAAGCTAAGATAATAAATTTGATCAATGCAGCAGGCAAGGAAGTAGTCGCAGTTGATGTTCCTTCCGGTTTAGATGCAGATACAGGAAAAATTGAAGGACCATGTATAAAGGTAGCTCATACTATTACTTTAGCCCTGCCAAAAATTGGTTTACTGCTCTTTCCCGGGGCAAGTTATGCAGGAAAGGTAAAGGTCGAAGACATTGGTATACCTGCTTATCTTTTAAAAAATGATAAAATAAAGACCAATATGATAACCCAAGAGATAGTCAAATCGCTTCTACCTTTACGTGCAGCCTATTCCCATAAAGGGTCTTTCGGTAAAGTTTTGCTCTTGGCTGGTTCGGTAGGCATGACTGGAGCAGCATATTTAGCCAGTGAAGCAGCTATGAGAAGCGGAACAGGTATTGTGGTATTGGGAATTCCTCGAAGTTTAAATCAAATAATGGAAGTAAAATTAACTGAAGTTATGACCCTCCCTCTTACTGAAACAAAAAAACAGTCTTTAGGGGAGGATGCAGAAGAAACAATTTTAAAATTAATGAAAGATTTTTCTGTATTAGCAATAGGTCCTGGTATTTCTCGAGAGTTAGCGACTCAACGATTAGTAAGAAAAATTATAGAAAAGTCCAATATTCCTTTGGTTATTGATGCTGATGCAATATACGCCTTAAGTAAGGATGCTTCACTATTGAAAAAGGTTAAGGTTCCTCTGGTGATTACACCTCATCCGGGAGAAATGGCTAAACTAATAAATAAGGACAAAGATTATATTTTAGATAATCAATTAAATATTGCCAGAAAAATCGCTCAAGAATTTGGAATCGTTGTAGTTTTAAAGGGAGCTAGAACAATTGTGGCTAATAAAGAAGGAGAAGCTTATATTAATGTTGGTGATAATTCGGGAATGGCTACCGGAGGGGCAGGAGATGTTCTGACTGGAATAATTTGCAGTTTAGTAGCTCAAGGAACCGATAGTCTTTCGGCAGCAATAGCCGGAGTTTACATCCATAGTCTAGCCGGTGATTTAGCCCGAGACCTCAAGGGAGAAAGAGGTATGGTAGCCGGCGATATCTTATCTCAAGTACCTCAGGTTTTTTTGAATTTAGAAGATACAGTAATAAGTAATAAGTAATTAGTAATGAGTGAAGATAAGTATGGCATAATATCGTAAAACGTAAAATTATACACTTTTCTGTCATCCCCACGAAAGTGGGAATCCAGGAGTGAAAGATAAGAAAAGGAGTAGAGATTCCCAAAGATTATTACAGATACAATGTATCGTACTCCGTATCACACATTATTCATTACTCATTGCTGTGCTCTATTCGCTATACTTAATACGCGATACGCAATACGAGAAAAAGAAGGGGAAATATAAAAATGCAAGGATTATTAGGCCCTACCTGGACAGAGGTAAATCTTGATGCAATTGCCCAAAATGTAAGAAATATTAAAAAATTAATAGGTGAAAAAAAAGAATTAATGGCGGTAGTTAAAGGGAACGGCTATGGACATGATATTTTAGAGGTTTCGTCATTAGTTTTAAAAAACGGAGCTAGCAGACTGGCAGTCGCTCGTTTAGAAGAAGCCATTTTTCTCCGCAAAATCGGAATTACTGTTCCCATTTTAGTCCTTGGTCTAACTTTAAAACAACAAGCAAAATTATTGGTATCATATAACATAACACCTACAGTGTGTAAGTATGAAACGATAGAAAAGTTTTCTAAGTTTGCAGTTAAAGAAGGCAAGACGGTAAAGGTTCATATTAAAGTGGATACCGGCATGGGAAGAATAGGAATTTTCCCCAACCATGTTTCAGACTTTGTTAAAAAAGTAAAGGCTTTGAAAAATATTGAAATAGAGGGAATTTTCACCCATTTTTCAGTTGCTGACGAGAAAGACAAGACTTATACTGAAGCACAATTTAAAAAATTTATGGAAGTCATAACTATTTTAAAAAAAGAAGGAATAAAAATACCGATAAAACACGTAGGTAACAGTGCCACGCTTCTTGATTTATCACATATGTGGTTAGATTTGGTAAGACCGGGGATTTCTATATACGGACTGTACCCCTCAACAGAAGTACGGAAGACCGTAAAACTTATTCCCGCTCAAAGTTTTAAAACTCAAATAGCTTTTTTGAAAGAATTACCTACGGAAGAATGTATCGGATATGGTCGAACCTATACTACCAACCGAAGAGGAACAGTTGTTGCTTCCTTGCCAGTAGGTTATGCTGATGGTTACAATCGACTTCTTTCTAATCAAGGAGAGGTTTTGGTGAGAGGAAGACGTTTCCCTGTAATTGGTCGAATATGTATGGATCAAACCATGATAGATGTTACCGATCTTCTTCAGGTGAAAATTGGTGACGAAGTGGTGCTTTGGGGAAGACAGGGACAGGAAGAAATAACCGTAGAAGAAATTGCAGAAAAAATTGGAACCATTAACTATGAAATTGTTCATTTACCTGACAAAAAACGAGTACCTAAATTATTTATTAAGGATGGAAAACACTGGAAGATTAAAACCATGTTAGGGGAAAAATTACTATAGCGAATAAAATTAGTTAGCTGGTTACCTGGTTAACTGGTTTAGGAAAAGGAAGAAAGAAAGCAGAAGTCAGAATGAAAAAATAGAAATAACATTGCGAGGAGTGCAACGACAAAGCAATCTTGTCTAAAAACGAAAAACTATAAACTGAAAACCATATACTAACGACTAATTTAATTGGTCAATTGGAGAATTGGTGAATATTTTAAAATGAATTTAACTATCATTACTAAAAGTCCTGGAGAAACAAAAAATTTAGGGAAAGATGTAAGTAAATTAGTAAAACCTGGAGATTTATTAGCTTTTTACGGTGAGCTGGGTGCAGGTAAAACCTGTTTTATTCAAGGGATATCCTTGGGGTTGGAAGTAAAAGATTATGTCACCAGCCCTTCTTTTACTATTATAAATGAATATCAAGGCAAAATTCCCATCTATCATTTTGACTTATTCCGACTTGATAACGCGGGAGAAATTTTAGAGTTGGGTTATGAAGAATATTTTTACGGAGAAGGTTTGACAGTTATTGAGTGGTCTGAAAAGATTGAACAACTTTTACCCAAAGAACATTTAAAGATCGATATCAAATTTAAAGATATTTATGAAAGAACAATTTCTTTCATTTCTCAAGGGGATAAATTTGATAAATATTTAAAGGAGCTAAGTAGAGTTGAAAATATTAGGGATTGATACTTCTACTAAGTTTTGTAATTTAGGTTTGATTGAAGATGAAGATATTATTATAGAGCACGCCATTAATGGTTCAAAGAAGAAACACTCTTCCACTTTATTACCTGCTATAAAAGACTTATTAGAAGTGATAGACTTAAAAATAGAAGAAATTAATGGTGTTGCAGTTTCTATAGGTCCAGGTTCTTTTACCGGACTCCGCATTGGCTTATGTGTAGCAAAAGGGCTATGTTACGCTCGTTCATTGCCTCTATTAGGAATTCCTACCTTAGATGCCATGGTATTCCCCTTAAAAGGAATTCCCTATTTAATATGTCCTGTTTTAGAATCCAAGAAAGATGAAATTTATGATGTGGTATTTCGGGGAGGGGATAGCTTGCATAGGGTTATGGATTATAAATGTGAAGATATTCAAAGTCTGCTTGTCCGGCTTTCTCCCTTAAAAGAAAAGATAGTCTTCTTAGGAGATGGAATAAAAAAATATCGGGATATTATTAAGGAAAAAATAGGTAAAGAAGCTTTATTTATCGATTCACAATTAAATTTACCGGTGGCTACTAGTATTGCTTTTTTAGGTTTAAACAAGCTTAAAAAAGGGGAAGAAGATGATATCTCAACACTTTTTCCTTTTTATCTGAGGAAGTCTGAGGCTGAAATTATTTGGGAGAAAAAATATAAGTGATTGGCCATGATTAACAAAAGTTTTACCAGAATAGTTATTAGAACTATGGAAATAGATGATTTAAAAAAAGTATTGGAGATAGAGAAACAATCTTTTCCCGTTCCCTGGACTTATGACCTATTTTTTCACGAGTTAACCGGAAATAAATATGCTAGATATTTCGTGTTAGAGAAGGGTAATGAAGTAGTAGGTTATCTTGGTCTTTGGCATAAAGGAAGCAATTTTCATATTACCAATATTGCTATCATCGAAAAATTACGTAGAAAGGGTTATGGAGAAAAATTTTTAAAGTTTATTGAGAAAATAGCTACTACCCATGGAATTAAGAAAATATCTTTAGAGGTAAGAAGATTAAATTGTATTGCTCAAGATATGTACAGAAAATATGGATATAAAGTGATGAGGGTTTTAAGAAATTATTATCAAGAAGAAAAAGAAGATGCCTTGATTATGGAAAAGAAATTAAGTTAAATAAATCAGTATTTAGTATTTAGTATATAGTATTTAGTTAAGAAAAATAGCGGATAGAACATATAGCTAAAAATTTAAAGCGAAAAGCGAAAAACCATAATTCAAAACTCAAAACTTTTTCTTAAAATACTAAATTTTATATTCTTTTTTTGCTTCTTCATCCTTTCATTTTTGTTATATAGTATACGAGATGAGAGATATGAAACTCAGTATATAAAACAATATATTCAAATTTTAAATTATGAGCTATGGTTTTACGTTTTGCGCTTTTAGTTTTTCGCTTTACCGAAAAATATCTATTATATTATTTTTAGGAAAAGAAATATCTTTGTAATTTTTATCTTGAAAGGGAAATAAATGTCAGATTTAATATTGGGAATCGAAACTTCTTGTGACGAAACAGCAGCTGCTATTGTAGAAGACGGCAAAAATATTATTTCGAATGTAGTGGCTTCCCAGATTAGCATTCATCAAAAATATGGAGGAGTAGTTCCTGAAATAGCCTCACGCAAACATATGGAGTACATTATTCCGGTAATTGATAAAGCCTTAAAAGAATCAGGGAAAAGGATTACTGATTTGTCTGCAATAGCAGTAACTTACGGCCCAGGTTTAATAGGTTCACTCTTGGTGGGCTTATCTGTTGCTAAAGCCATAGCTTATGCTCAAAATATGCCACTTATCGGAGTAAACCACCTCGAAGCTCACATTTATGCAAATTTTTTAGAACATAATGAGATAAAACCTCCCTTTGTTTGTTTAATTGTTTCTGGCGGGCATACATCTTTGGTATATATAAGACATTTTGGAGAATATGAATTATTGGGCCAGACCAAAGATGACGCAGCAGGAGAGGTTTTTGATAAAATAGCTAAGGTGTTGGACTTGGGTTATCCTGGTGGACCGATTACTGAAAAATTAGCCAAAGAAGGAGAACCTTCCTCAATTAAATTTCCTCGCCCCCTTTTAAATGATAAAAGTTACGATTTTAGTTTTAGCGGTCTTAAAACCGCAGTAATCTACTATATAAAGGAATTGAAAAAAGGGGATAAAGATATACCCACTAGAGATATATTAGCTTCTTTTCAACAAGCAGTAACCGATGTTTTGGTAGAAAAGACCATTAAAGCAGCTATAAAGTTTAAAACTAAACAGATTATATTAGCTGGTGGAGTTGCTGCTAATAACTCTTTAAGAAGAGAGATTAAAGAAAAAGCAGATTTATTGGATATTAAGGTTTTTTACCCTTCAATTTTTTTGTGTACTGATAATGCAGCTATGGTAGCTTCAGTAGGATATTATAAATTTAAAGAAAACAAAAAATCATCTTTAAATTTAGATGCGGTTTCACGATTACCATTAGAGAGTAAATACTATTAAAAAGAAGTAAAATACCAATAAACAACATATATTCTTGATAAATAGCGGAAAATAGCTAATTATAGACAATAACGAGGTTTGCTTTTCCCAGGAAGTTTATATACTATATATAAGGTATTTTTAGCACTCTTACTACGAGAGTGCTAATTAATTTTAAAAATATAAATATTATTAAAGGAGGTTACTGAGTATGAACGTTAAGGAATTGAAACCATTAGGAGACCGGGTACTGATAAAACCTGTATTCGAAGAAGAAAAGAGTAAAGGGGGAATTCTTCTTCCTGATACCGTTTCCAAGGAAAAACCTCAGGTGGGAGAAATATTGGCAATAGGACCTGGCGCTACCAACAAAGAAGGAAAGCTAATTCCGATGACTGTTAAAAAGGGAGATAAAGTAGTTTATGCAAAATATTCTGGGACAGACATCAAAGGTGATAATGATGAAGATTATCTCATTCTAAGTGAAAAAGATATTTTGGCTATTGTTAAATAATAGAAAATTAATTTTTCATATAAAAATTAATTTATAAAGGAAACTTAAATATTAAAAGAGAAAAATATTAAAAGATTAAATATAAATGGAGGATAAATAAATGGCAAAACAATTTTTGTTTGATGAAGATGCAAGAAGAGCTTTAGAAAAAGGCGCTAAGACCTTATCTGATAGTGTAAGAATTACCTTAGGTCCTAAAGGAAGAAACGTAGTTTTGGATAAAAAATTTGGTTCACCCACTATTACTAATGATGGGGTTACTATCGCTAGAGAAATTGATGTTGAAGAACCTTTTGAAAATATGGGAACTCAGTTTGTTAAAGAAGTAGCTACTAAGACTAACGATATTGCCGGGGACGGTACTACCACAGCAACTGTTTTAGCTCAAGAAATTATTCATGAGGGCTTGAGAAATGTAGCAGCAGGTGCAAATCCTATTATGGTAAAGAGGGGAATTGATAAAGCTGTAGAAAAAGCAGTTAGCGAAATCAAAAAGTTAAGTAAAGAAGTCAGCGATAAAGAATCTGTTTCTAATGTAGCTTCGATTTCAGCCGCTGATAGGGAAATTGGAAGTATAATAGCAGATGCTATGGAAAAAGTAGGGAAAGACGGAGTAATAACCGTAGAAGAGTCAAAGACCTTGGGGACTACCTTAGAAGTAGTAGAAGGAATGCAGTTTGATAAAGGGTATGTTTCTCCCTATATGGTAACAGACGCAGAAAGGATGGAAGCAATTTTAGACGATCCACATATATTAATAACTGATTCCAAAATAAGCAATATGAAAGGATTATTACCTATTTTAGAAAAAGTTGCTCAGTCTGGAAAACCTTTGTTAATTATTGCTGAAGATATCGAAGGAGAAGCTTTAGCTACTTTAGTAGTAAATAAAATAAGAGGAACCTTGAATTGTGTTTCTGTGAAAGCTCCCGGTTTCGGGGACAGAAGAAAAGAGATGTTAGCTGATATTGCCACAGTTACCGGTGGACAGCTAATCTCTGAAGAATTAGGACTTAAATTAGAAAATACAGAAATAAAAATGTTAGGGTCTGCTCATCAAGTAAAGATAAATAAAGAAGAGACCATAATAGTCGGAGGAAAAGGAGATACAAAAGAGATAAAGAAAAGAGAAGCTCAAATTCGAATCCAAATAGAGGAAACTACCTCTGATTATGACAGAGAAAAATTACAGGAAAGATTAGCGAAATTAGTTGGCGGAGTAGCTGTTATTAAAGTAGGTGCTGCCACTGAAACTGAACTTAAAGAGAAGAAACATCGAGTTGAAGATGCCCTATCTGCAACCAAAGCAGCGGTAGAAGAAGGAATTGTTGCTGGTGGTGGAACTGTTCTGATAAACATTATTCCAGCATTGGAGAATATGAAATTAGAAAGTGATCAGAAGATCGGAGCAGAAATTATCATAAAATCTTTAGTAGCTCCCACAAAACAGATTGCTATGAATGCCGGTTATGAGGGTTCAGTGATTGTGGAAAAATTAAAAGGTAAAGAAAAAGGAATTGGTTTCGATGCTACGACCGGTGAATTTACCGACATGATAAAAGCAGGTATTGTTGACCCGGTTAAGGTTACCAGATCTGCCTTACAGAATGCAGCCAGCATAGGTGGAATGATTCTTACTACCGAATGTTTGGTTACCGATAAACCCGAAGAAAAGAAAGATATGCCGGCTATGCCCCCAGGAGGAGGAATGCCAGGTGGAATGGGCGGAATGTACTAAGTAAATTAACAATAAAATAATATATACGTAAAAAAGACCTCTATGTCAAAAAAAGTATAGAGGTCTTTTAATAACTAAAAATAATTTTAACAAAAAAAATGGCATCTTGATTAAAAAATCAAAACGCCATTTTTTTGTTTTAAAAAATATTTATTCTAACGGCCTAATAATTCTGGGTTAGAAAAATAATCTTTTAATTCTTTTGCCATTACACCACTTAAGAAGATTAAACCAATCAAGTTAGGTATGGCCATTGCTCCATTAAGAGTATCAGTAAGCAACCATACAAATGGAACTTTTACTACAGCACCAGCGAAAGCAACTGCAACAAAGGCCCAGGCATAAGGCTTTACTATAGATGGTCCGACAATGTAACGAGCACATTGCTGTCCATAGTAACACCAGGTAATGATAGTAGAATAACCAAATAGTAAAGAACCAATGGCAACAATTGGCCCTCCTACTCCCCCTAACACAGAAGAAAAAGCATGAGCAGTAAGTGCAGTACTGGTAAGACCAGTTTCTATTGATCCGGTCATTACAATAACAATACCGGTCATAGAGCAGATAATTAAAGTGTCAATCATGACTCCAACCATAGCAATAGTTCCCTGACGTGCTGGATGAGGAGTTTTGGCAACAGCATGAGCCATACTTGCACTACCTAGGCCAGCTTCATTGGAGAATATTCCTCTTGCCACACCGTATCTCATTGCTTGAGCCACAGTAGCCCCGGCGAATCCGCCAATTGCCGCTCTTCCGGTAAAGGCAGATCTAAATATTTCACCAATTGCCCAGGGTAACATATTGATTTTAGAGATTATTATAATCAATGCTCCAATAATGTAAAAAATAGCCATAAAGGGAACCAATTTTTCGGTAACTTCGCCGATTCTTTTAATTCCTCCAATTATTACTATCCAAACTAGTACAGTTAATACAATACCGGTTACCACAGGAGGTATTTTAAAAACACTTTCAGTGACTAATGCCATAGAGTTTGTTTGAACCATATCTCCGATACCAAAAGCACAGATTGCACCAAAGAAAGCAAAGAGCCAACCTAACCATGCTTGGCCTAAACCTTTTTGAATAAAATACATCGAGCCGCCGGCATAAGCCCCGTCTTTATCTTTGATTCTGTATTTTACACCCAGGGTAGCTTCTGCCATTTTAGTACACATTCCCACTAAAGCAGTAAGCCACATCCAGACTAATGCTCCCGGTCCACCGGCAGCTACCGCAGTGGCTACTCCGGCGATATTACCGTTTCCTACTGTAGCGGCGAGTGTTGAAGTAAGTGCTTGGAAAGGACTAATTTCTCCTTCATCTTTTGCAGAATCATCTTTTTTGAGAGCACCTTTGAAGATAAGTTTTAAGGCATAACTAGTATGCCGAAATTGTGGAAAACCTAATCTGACAGTTAGAAAAACTCCTGTTCCCACCAACAGTATCATCATGGGTGGGCCCCAAACAAATCCATTAATTACATCTAGTAGATCCATTATAGCTGTCATAAGAAAAGAGCCTCCTTATATTATATTTATTAATTCTTTAAATATATTCTAAGTATTTGTTTATAATACGAGTTAGATATAAAATTAATTATTTTATTATGAAAGATTGTATAGGATGGTTATTGAATATACTATCGCCTCCTTAAAAATTATTGGAATACTGTTTTTTTTATTGAATCACCACACTTTCTCTAGAAATACTCTTGTAAGTATCATTTTAATATTTCAGTCAATATTAATTATATCTTACTACACACTATATACTACATAAAAAATTAAAATCCTTCTTTTTAAAGAAAAAAAGTTGTATTTGTTTAAGTGTTTTCTTTATCTTTTATTAAATGGTGGCAAAAAAGGTGTCCCCACAACTTCTGCTTCAACCTCTCTATTCCTGATGGTAATATCTACCTTATCACCTTTTTTAGCGTAAGGAAGGTCAATGATTGCCAAGGCAAACACTTTTTTTAGGGATGGACAATAATTTCCTGTGGTAATATATCCGATTTTCTTATGATCTTTTCTCACTTCCATTTTATTTCTGGGGATACCACCTTGAGGAATATAAAGTCCTACTAATTTTCTGGTAATTCCTTTTTCCTTTATTTTAAGTAATATCTCTTTACCAATAAATTTTTCTTTATCAAATTTTACCGTCCAGCCTTGTCCGCTCTCCAAAGGGTTAACGGTTTCATCAATATCATTACCGTAAAGCCAATAACAGACCTCGAATCGAGTGGTATCTCTACATCCTAATCCACATGGTTTTAAATCGTATTTTTCACCCTCTTTAAGGATACCCTGCCAGATATCTATAATGTCTTCAGACCTAAAGGAATAAATCTCAAATCCATCTTCTCCGGTGTATCCGGTTCGAGAAATAAGAATCTTTTTTCCGAATAATTCCGCTAATATAAATTTAAAGCGTTTTAACTCACTTAGAGAAATATCTGCCTTTACCAAATGTCCTAAAAGTTTTATAGAGTCGGGGCCTTGGACGGCCACTTCTCCGTATTCTTTACTTTTATTGGTAATATCTACTTCAAAATCACCTTTATTTTTTAAAACCCATTCGTAATCTTTAATCGAAAAGTTAGGCGAGGCGTTTACTACTAAAAGTACAAAATCGTCCCGTACCTTATAGACAAAGAGATCATCGACCTGACCACCGTGAGGATAACATAAGGGAGAATATTTTATATCTCCATCTTTCATCTTCATTACTGAATTAGTTACCAGATAATCTGCAAAGGGAAGGGCATCTTTTCCTTTTATTTCAATTTCGCCCATATGTGAAACATCAAAGATTCCCACCCTTTCTCTTACTGCAAAATGTTCTTCTATAATACCCGTGTACTGGACCGGCATATCAAAACCGTCAAAGGGTATCATTCGTGCCTTTAATTTTAAGTGTTCCTCATGGAGAGGAGTTAATAATAGTTCTTGTTCTTCCATTTTTTTAAACCTCCTGATTAAAAATCAATATCTTTTTCTTGGTATTTTAGTTCATCTTTCAGTTTTAATTCATCATCATAAGTTAAAATTGCTCTTTTTATAGCCAAGGCATCATTAGTCCTTCTAATGGGAGTATTATGAGGAGCAGTGGTTAATAATTCAGGTTTTGTCGTGGCTTCATCAGAAATTTTTATCATAATATCAATAAATTTATCTAGCATTTCTTTGCTTTCCGATTCTGGTGGTTCTATCATTATGGTTTCTTCAGCATAAGGTTCAAAATGAGGGAAATAAATGGTGGGTGGATGCATGCCATAGTCCATTATTCTTTTGGCAATATCTAAGGTTTTTACTCCATATTTTTTATACTCTCTTCCGGTAACTGTACATTCGTGTCCACAATAACGATCATAAGCTGGTTTATAGTACTTTTTCAATTTGGCCAATACATAATTAGCATTAATTATACTTGTTTCTGAAGTGTTATAAAGACCATCCGGTCCCATACTAAGAATCCAGGCATAAGTCTTAAGCAATACAGCAAAATTAGACCAGAATGCCCTTATCATACCGATGCTCTTTTCTCCTGCATCTGATAGATAATATTTCTTTTGGTCAGGATTAAAAGCAATATTAGGAGTGGGAAGATAAGGAATAAGGTCTTTCTTTACTCCGATTACTCCTGCACCGGGGCCGCCTCCTCCATGGGGAGTAGAAAAAGTTTTATGCAGGTTAAGATGAACTACATCGAAACCGGCATCTCCGGGTCTGATAATTCCCAAAGAGGCATTAAGATTCGCTCCATCATAATAGAGTAGACCTCCTTTGCCGTGGATAATCTTTTCAATTTCTTCTATCCCTTCATCGTATAATCCTACAGTATTAGGATTGGTTAACATTAGTCCGACCGTATCTTCATCCATTAGTTTTGCTAATTCTCCAAGGTTTACTGTTCCCTTTTCATTTGATTTTACTTCAACAACTCGAAATCCACCCATAGCGGCTGAAGCAGGATTTGTACCATGAGCCGAATCGGGAATTAGCATCTTATGTCGGACGTCTCCGCGATCTATAAAATATTTTCTCATAATGAGAATGCCGGCAAGTTCCCCGTGTGCTCCCGCAGCAGGAGCCATAGTATATTCATCCATACCGGTAATTTCGCATAGTAATTTATTTAAATCATAGATAATTTCCATACAACCCTGCACGGTTTCTTCGGGAGCCAAGGGGTGAGCATAAATAAAATTACTTAATGAGGCTAACTTCTCATTGATTTTGGGATTATACTTCATAGTGCACGAACCTAAGGGATAGAAACCATCATCAAGACCGTAATTTAATTTAGAAAGTTTAGTAAAATGCCTAACAACATCTACTTCAGAGATTTCACTAAGTAATTTTTTATCTTTACTAATAGTATATTCAGGTAAACATTCTTCAATTTTAATATCCCCAAATAAATCTCGAGGCAGGGAATAACCATCTCTACCCTTTATACTTTTTTCAAATATTAATTTCATATTTATCTCTCCTTATTCCGAAAGAATTTTAGCTACTAAGTTTAAGTTATCCCTGCTCAATACTTCAGTAACAGCAAAGAGTAGAACATTATTTAAATTTTTCTCTTGATAAAATTCGCAAATCTTAAGAGGGGGAACAAAGTTGTTTTCCAAAAGTTTTTTATTTATAGAAGAGATGTCATCTTTGCTCTTCAATAAAAACTCGTTATAGAAAGGACAATCAAATACTCTTTCAAATTTTCCGGTTTGTAATAATAAATTCTCTAAATAATGTGCAGACTTAGTATTAAGAAGAGAAATTTGATAAAGACCTTCAGTACCCATTAAAGAAAGGAAAATATTAGCAGCCAGAACATTTAAGTTGTGGTTAGTGCAGATATTAGAAGTTGCTTTTTCCCTCCTTATATCTTGTTCTCGAGCTCGTAAAGTCATTACAAAAACCCGTTTCCCATCAACATCCACTGTTTCCCCTACGATTCTTCCGGGAATCTGTCTGATATACTGTTTTCTAGTTCCTAAATACGCATTATAAGGGCCGCCATAATTTAAATCCATCCCAAATGATTGGGCATTACCAGCCACGATATCTGCACCCATTTCTCCCGGAGCTTTCAAAATTCCCAAGGACATACTTTCGGTAATTACGTTTATTAACAGTATACTTTTAGAATGAACTATTTCGGAAATTTTTGCCATATTCTCTATGCCACCAAAAAAATTAGGGCTTTGAATAATTATGGATGCTACATCTTCCTCAATTAAGATTTTTAATTTGTCCATATCAACTAAACCGTTTTTATAAGGTAAATCGATAATTTCTGTTTCATGAGGAGTTAAATAAGTTTTGATTGTTTCTCGGTAATGAGGATGAAGCAAATTCGATACAATAATTTTATTTTTATGAGTTAATCTTAGGGACATCAAAGCTGCTTCAGCAGTTGCCGAGGCACCATCATAGATAGAAGGGATTATTACCTCCATCTTGGTAAGCCGGGAAATATAGCTCTGGTATTCGAATATAGATTGCAAGGTGCCTTGACTCAATTCAGGTTGATAGGGGGTGTAGCAGGTCCAGAACTCTTCTCTTTGTAGAAGAAATTTTTCTGCTTCCGGGATAAAGTGACGGTAGGAACCAGCGCCTATCAAAGGTTTCATAGAATAGAAATCCGCATTCTTCTTAGCGATACGGTAAATTTTATCTTCTAATTCGCTTTCTGACATTGCCTCGGGAATATTTAATTTATTTTTTAATCGGAGGTTTTGAGGAACACCTTCAATTAAAGCTTCAAAAGAAGAAACCCCGATTTTTTTTAGCATCTCTTTTTTCTGTTCTTCAGTAGTAGGAATGTATCTCATATTTATTACACCTCTATTCTTTTCTATATTCAGAATATTCTTGGGCACTCATCAGATCTTTTAATTCGTCCTCATTGTCTATCTTTGTCTTGGCAATCCATCCTTTTCCGTAAGGATCTTTATTGATAATAGAAGCATCTTCAATAACTTTTACATTTGACTCGGTTACTTCACCGGTTAACGGAGTTTTCACATCAGATACGGCTTTTACAGATTCGATTGTAGTAAGGATTTCATTTTGTATTAATTTCTTTCCTTTTTCCACTTTTTCTAAATATACAATGTCTCCAAGCTGATCCTGAGCATAATCAGTAATTCCTATTGTTCCAACATCGTCTTCTACCTTTAACCACTCATCACTTTTGGTATAATATAAATTTTCTATAACTTTATTACTCATTTGTTGTCTTTCCTCCATTTATTTTTTTATTTTACAATTGTTTTATAATTAAAATTGTTAAAATATAATTTTTGATTTACTCCAAATATCATCTCCTTATTAATTAGTCGTGAGTTTTAAATACAAGTTGTAAGATACGAGATGCAAGTTCCAAGTTAATAGTTTTTAGTTTACGGTTTTTGGTTATCAGTTTAGGATAAAGCTAAAAAGTTAAAGCTAAAAGCGAAAAACCATAATTCAAAACTCAAAACTCTTTTTGTATATGTATATTCTTATCGTACAAGGGGTCGGATTAATCCGACGCGTCAATTATTGCGGGCTTGATGAATCAAGCCCCTACATTATTACCCACTGTTTTATAATTTTGTAGGGGCACAATGAATTGTGCCCTCTTTATTTTATTGTCTTTTGTTTACCATGGGCACGATATATCGTGCCCCTACTCCTGACTTCTAATTTCTATATTACTATCTCTTTCTCTTTACTATATACTATATACTAATTAAGCTATTCACTAACGACTAACCTAGAACAATCCCACTGTATTTCCTTCCTCATCAATATCTACTTTAGTAGATGCCGGTACCGAAGGTAATCCTGGCATAGTCATCATTGCACCTAAAAGGGGATAGAGGAATCCTGCTCCAACTGAAGCCCTGACATCTCTTACCGGTATACGGAAATTAGCGGGTCTGCCCTTTACAGATGGATCATGAGATAAAGAAAGGTGAGTCTTAGCCATACACATGGGAAGTCTATCGAAACCTACTTCGCTAAAGAGTTTAATTTTCTTTTCAGCCAAGCGGGCATAATCAACTCCTTCTGCCCCGTAGATCTTAGTGGCGATAGTCTCAATCTTTTCTTTGATAGACAGATCTAAGGGGTAAAGATGGTGGAAGTTAGTGGGCTTTTTGCTAGCCTCTACTACCGCTTCAGCCAATTCTATTGCTCCTTCTCCTCCTTTAGCCCAGACTTCATGGGTAACTGCAGCGGTTGCCCCGGCAGCCAGGGATTTCTCTTTAATCAGCTCAATCTCAGCCGGGGTATCAGTGGGGAAGCGATTGATAACCACTATCGGGGGTACTCCGTGCAAAAGGACATTTTCTATATGTTTCTCTAAGTTTTCACAGCCCTTGGCTACTGCTTCTAAATTTTCTTGAGATAGTGTTTCCTGGTCCAGGGGTTTTCCGGCAACTACTTTTATGGCACCGCCGTGCATCTTTAAGGCTCTAATGGTACATACTACTACCGCTGAATCTACTTTTAAGCCACTGGTACGGCATTTTATGTTACACATCTTCTCAAAGCCCATATCTGCTCCGAAACCGGATTCGGTCACTACATAGTCAGCTAATTTAGTAGCGATCAGGTCAGCTAAAACTGAATTATTGCCATGGGCGATATTGGCAAAAGGACCACAGTGCATCAGGCAGGGTCCGTGTTCTAAAGTCTGGATGAGGTTAGGTTTTAGAGCATCTTTTAGGAGAACAGTCATGGCTCCGGCAGCTTTTAGGTCTTCGGCGGTTACCGGCTTGCCATCGGTGGTATAGGCTACGGTCATCCTACCTAATCTTTCTCTTAAATCAAAGACATCGGTAGCCAAGGAGAGGATAGCCATAACTTCCGAGGCTACGGTGATATCATAACCGCTCTCCCGGGGGATACCGTTAACCCTTCCTCCTAAACCGATAACAATATGACGTAGTGCTCTATCAGAGATATCTACTACCCGGTTGATATTGATATTGTGGATATCTATCCCCAGTCTGTTTTTTTTCTGCAGGTGGGTATCTAACATGGCACAGAGTAAGTTATTGGCTGCCCCCACTGCATGAATATCTCCGGTAAAGTGAAGGTTTAAGTCTTCCATGGGAACTACCTGGGAATATCCTCCTCCTGCTGCTCCTCCTTTAATTCCGAAGACCGGACCCATCGAGGGTTCACGCAGGGTGTTAAATACTTTCTTGCCGATCTTAGCCAGACCCTGGCCTAATCCGATGGTAGTTACGGTTTTACCTTCACCCAAAGGGGTAGGGGTAACGGCAGTTACCACTATATATTTACCCTGGGGTCTATCTTTTAGTCTCTTTAGAATATCGGGAGAGACCTTGGCCTTATATTTACCGTAGAGGTCTAATTCATCTTCTTTTATCCCGATAGATGCAGCAATTTCAGTGATCGGTTTCAATTTAGCTTCTTGGGCTATTTGTAAATCTGATTTCATTTGGTTGCCTCCTTGTTTTTATTTTTACTATTTTATTTTAAAATAAAAAAAGACAGAACGGAAATATTCGAAGATTATTTCTGCTCTGTCTTTTTACCTGAGAGATTTTTTTCATTATTTTTAAATAATAAAAAATTACCCCTTCGGTGTTTATTAAAAAACTTTCCAGAGTTCTGTCCAGCAAGGGTCCTTTTGCCTGAGAGTTTAAATGTATCATACATCTTGCCCCTTCGGCTCCTTTTCTAAAGAAGAAAAGACATCTCCCCTTACTTTCATACAGATTACTATATTTAATTGGGAGAATTTACTATTTTAAATCGTAAAATTTAAATATATTTCTAATTATATCACTATATACTACATAAATTTAAAAAACCCTTTTTTTTTGAAAAAATATTTTAAAAATTATTAATTATTATGGTTACTAATTAAAGGTATGTTATAATTATTACTGTAAATAATTATCGATAGTAGATCGTTGAAGATTTATAAAACATATTGTAGAGATTGAAAAGTATAAACTGGAGGGATTTGTTTGAAAAAAGAAAAAAATAAAGAATGGATTGCAATTTTAGATTTTGGTTCACAATATACCCAATTAATCGCCAGACGAATAAGAGAAGCTAAGGTTTATTCGGAAATATTTCCTTATTATATTAACTTGGAGAGAATTCAACAGGATCCTCCTAAAGGGATTATCCTCTCCGGAGGGCCGATAAGTGTATACGAAGATCAAGCACCAATATGTGATAAAAAAGTATTTGAATTAGGCATACCTATATTAGGAATTTGTTATGGTGCCCAGCTTATTGCCCAGGCTTTAGGAGGAAAAGTTACCAAGACATATCAAGCAGAATATGGCAGGACAAGCATAACTATAGATAAACAAGAAGATATTTTTTATAACTTTCCCGAAGATACTACCTGCTGGATGAGTCATCAAGATTTAGTAGAAGATCTTCCTCTAAATTTTAAGGCCATCGCTCGTAGCGAAAATACCAAGGTTGCAGCCATGGTAAATAGAGAGAAGAAAATTTATGGAATCCAATTTCATCCTGAAGTTACCCATACTCCTTTAGGAAAAAAGATATTTGAGAATTTTCTTTACAAGGTATGCCAGTGCAAGCCTAATTGGAATCTGGAGTCATTCATTGAACAATCTGTAAAAGAAATTAAAGAAAAAGTAGGCGAAAATATAGTTGTTGCTGGTGTAAGTGGAGGGATAGATTCATTAGTAGCAGCACTATTAACCCACAAGGCTATTGGCAATCAGCTATATTGTATTTTTATTAATAATGGCCTATTAAGAAAAGGAGAAGCAAAAAAAGTACAGAAAAGATTTAAAAATAATTTTAAAATAGATCTAATCTATATTGATGCTTCTGAGAGATTTTTAAAGAGTTTAAAAGGCGTAAGTGATCCCGAGAAAAAGAGAAAGATCGTTGGGGGAGAATTTATCCGAGTATTTGAGGAGAAGGCAAAAGACATTGGTAAGGTAGAATATTTATTACAAGGGACTCTCTATCCTGATGTAATAGAAAGTATTTCCTTAGAAGGTCCTTCTTCAAAGATTAAGTCTCATCATAATGTAGGTGGATTGCCTGAAGAAATGAAACTTCAAGTCCTGGAGCCTTTAAAATATCTCTTTAAGGATGAAGTGAGGAAAGTCGCGAAAAAACTAAAGTTTCCTGAAGAGGTAATCTGGAGACAACCTTTCCCTGGGCCGGGGTTATCTATAAGAGTAATTGGTTCAGTTGATAAAGAAAAATTAGATATTTTACGGGAAGCAGATGAGATAATTAATCAGGAAATAAAAAAGAATAACTTATATAAAAAGGTCTGGCAATCTTTTGGTATCCTGCTTCCTATAAAGACAGTGGGAGTGATGGGAGATATTCGAACCTATGACTTTGTTCTTGCTTTAAGGATTGTAAACAGTAGTGATGGTATGACCGCTGATTGGACGAAAATTTCATATAAGATATTAGGAGAGATATCTAATAGAATTATCAACGAGGTTAAAGGAATTAACCGTGTGGTTTACGATATAAGTTCAAAACCACCAGCAACGATCGAATGGGAATGATCTCGTATCTCGTATTTCGTGAATCGTATCTCGTAGAGAAAATAGCGGATAGCGGGTAGGGTAGAGCATATAGGAAGATAGCGGGTAGCGTTTAGCGTATAGCGTAGAGTTAGGAAAGAAGAAAACAGAATACAGGAGCTAAGTTAGCATATAGTATGAATTTAAAAACAAAAAGTGCAAAGCGCAAAACTATAACTTAAAATTTAAAACTAAAGAAAAAGGCTTTGAGTTTTGAATTATGGTTTTGTGTTTTTCGCTTTAAGCTTTTCGCTTGATGTGGTAAGAAGTGCAAATAATAAATAAATTATAACATCTAGAAAATATGAAAGGATGATGGGTAAAAACAAATGTCCACATTAGTAGTAGTTGGATCTCAATGGGGAGATGAAGGAAAGGGTAAAATAACTGATCTGCTTTCCGAGAACGCAGATATTATTGTTAGATATCAAGGGGGTTGTAATGCGGGTCATACAGTAGTAAAGGGAGATGAACAATATATCTTTCATCTTATACCTTCTGGTATCTTACATGAAAGGGTAAAATGTCTTATCGGTAACGGAGTGGTAATAGATCCGGAATCTTTATTGCAGGAAATAGAAAATTTAAGGAAAAAAAATATAGAAATCGATGACAATTTATTCATAGATTTTAAAGCCCATGTTGTCTTACCTTATCATAAAACCTTGGATGAGATAAAAGAAATGAAAAGAGGAAAAAATAAAATAGGTACAACTAAAAGAGGTATTGGTCCAGCCTATGCAGATAAAATTGCCCGCACAGGGATAAGAATGATTGATTTAATTGATGAAAAGTTTTTAATAAAAAAATTAGAAAATAACCTAAACGAAAAGAATGCTATTTTTGAAAAATTATATGGGCTTAAAATATCTAATCAGGAAAAGAAGGACATTTTAAAAAAATATATGAAATATGGTCAATTGTTAAAAAAATACGTGACAGATGTTTCCCTATACCTGAATCAAGCAATTAATGAAGATAAAAAAATATTATTTGAAGGTGCTCAAGGGACTCTCTTGGATGTTGACCATGGAACTTTTCCTTATGTAACTTCCTCTAATCCAATAGCCGGCGGGGCTTGCATTGGAACAGGCGTTGGTCCTACTAAAATAGACAGAGTTATGGGAATAACTAAAGCCTATACTACCCGAGTAGGGAGAGGTCCTTTCCCTACGGAAATGCAAGGGGAATTGGAAGAATATACCCGTCAAAAAGGGGGAGAATTTGGGGCAACTACCGGAAGGCCTCGAAGATGTGGTTGGTTTGACGCAATATTAGTAAACTATGCAGTCAGAATTAATGGGATGGATAGCATGGTTCTAACCAAAATAGATGTTCTAAGTGATTTTGATAAGATCAAAATATGTACTTCTTATAAATATAATGGAGAAATAATAAAAGAATTTCCGGTCAATTTAGAGATCTTAGAGAACTGTATTCCGGTATATGAAGAGATGAAAGGATGGAAAGGAGATATTTCCCAGATAACTAAATACGTAGACCTTCCCCAGCGATTGAAAGCATATATTCGCCGAATAGAAAAATTAGTCAAAACCAAAGTAGTTATAGTATCTGTTGGTCCAAAAAGAAATCAAACTATTATTCGAGAAAAAGTATTTAAATAGATAATAAAAGTTAGCTAGTTAGTTGGTTACCTGGTTAGCTGGTTAAGAAACTAGAAGACAGAATCCAGTATTCAGAATTATTTTAGAATATAAGGTTATATTATCTTGTTAAGTTATTAGCTGTATAATAATAGCTGTAAACTTTTATAAAACTAATAACTAATTAACCAATTAACTAGCTAACCAGCTAACTAAATAAGAGGTGACAATAATGATTGATAGATATTCTCTCCCGATTATGAAAAATATCTGGGAAGAGGAAAATAAATATAAAACATGGTTAAAAATAGAGCTTTTAGTCTGTGAAGCTTTATTTGAACTGGGAAAGATAGACCAAGAAGCTATTGAAAATATCAGAAAAAAAGCCAGATATTCTATAGACCGTATTCAGGAAATAGAAAAAGTGACTCGACACGATGTATTGGCTTTTACCACTGCTGTCGGGGAAAATTTGAGGGAGTATTCACGATATTTCCATCAAGGTTTAACCTCTTCTGATGTATTAGATACTTCTTTAGCTTTGGTGTTAAAACAGTCTGCTGAGATAATTGTGGAAGATATTAAAAATTTGATAGAGATCTTAAAAGAAAGAGCATTGGAGCATAAATATACTTTGATGATGGGAAGAACTCATGGAGTCCATGCCGAACCGATTACTTTTGGTTTTAAAATGGCTTTATGGTTTTCCGAAATGCAGAGGAATCTGGAGAGGATGAAGAGGGCGCAGGAAGAGGTAAGCTACGGAAAGATATCAGGAGCAGTAGGTACCTTTGCCCACATTGATCCATATGTCGAGGAATATGTTTGCGTAGGATTAGGCCTAAAACCGGCTAAGATTTCTAATCAAATTATTCAAAGAGACCGACATGCATATTATTTAAGTACTTTAGCTGTAATTGCCAGTTCTTTAGAGAAATTTGCCACAGAAATCAGAGGAATGCAGAGGACTGAAATCTATGAAGTAGAAGAAAAATTTGCTAAAGGGCAGAAAGGTTCCTCGGCAATGCCTCACAAAAGAAACCCTATAATTTCTGAGAGAATTTGCGGACTTTCCCGAGTAGTTAGAACTAATGCCATGACTGCTCTGGAAAATGTAAACCTATGGCACGAGAGAGATATTTCCCATTCCTCCGCAGAGCGAATTATTCTTCCTGATAGCAATATTTTAATTGACTACATGTTACAAAAATTTAATAATCTTATTTCTAATTTAAATATTTATCCCGAGCGAATGAAAGAAAATATAGAAAAAACCAAAGGTCTGATATTTTCTCAAAAGATAATGTTGGACCTTACCGAAAAAGGTCTTTCTCGAGAGGAAGCCTATAGAATAGTGCAGGGGATTTCAATGCAGGTTTGGCAGGGTCAAGCCGAGTTTAAAAAACTTTTATCGGAAGATCCGGAAGTAGGTCAATATTTAACAAAATCAGAGATAGAAGAGTACTTTGATTATCAAATTTACCTAAAAAATATAGACTTAATATTTTTCAGAGTATTTAACCAATAATTAGTTGAATAATAATATTATTTACTTATTAGAAAAATATTAAAAATGAGAAATTATATATTTTTGTAATGAAACGAAAGGGTATCAAATGAAAGAGCAACCAATTGGTTTTTTAGATTCGGGGTTAGGTGGTTTATCGGTAGTAAAAGAAGTTAAAAAATTGCTTCCCCGAGAAAATATTGAATACTTTGCTGATAATCAGCGTCAACCTTATGGTGAAAAAAATCAAGATGAACTTATAGATTATACTCTTCAAATAATTAGCTTTCTTATAAAGAAAAAAATAAAAATCTGTGTTATAGCATGCAATACAGCCACAGCTGCCAGCCTCAAAAAAGCAAGAGAATTTTTTTCTATTCCCATCATCGGTGTTATCCAACCAGCAGTTCAGGATGCCATAAAGAAGACTTCAAACAAAAGGATCGGAGTTATTGCCACCGAATTTACCACCAAAAATGAAGCTTATCCTAAAGAAATTAAAAGAATTGCCCCTAAAATAAAAGTTTTTTCTAATTTTTGTCCCGAATTTGTCTCTATAGTTGAGGCCGGTAAATTTACTGCACCTAAAACCTACGAAGTTGCCCGAGAATATTTAAAACCCTTAAAAGATTCGCAAATTGATACTTTGATATTAGGATGTACGCACTATTCTTTTTTAAAAAGGGCAATATCAGATATTATGGGTTCAGGAGTAATATTAGTTGATCCATCTGTCAGTACCTCATTAACTTTAAAAGAAGTTATCATCCAAAAGGGAATTTTAAAAGAAGAGGGCAAAGGAGAAGAGAATTATTATACTACTGGCTCCCCAAAAAAAGTAGAAAAAACCGCTAAAATCATTCTCAATAGTGATAATTTCAAAATCCAAAAAGTAAAGTTAGAAGAATTAGAACAAAATATTTAATCAGCATTAACTATAGAAATATTAAAGTAAACTTTGACAGTGTAGTTATATATAAGGAAATAGTAATTTATTGTTCTAAATTCTGACTTCTGGCTTCTCATTAAAATTAAAAGCTTAAAACGAAAAGCGAAAAACCATAATTCAAAACTCAAAACTTTTCATAGGTTATAAATTTTAAGTTTTGTTTTTGCTTCTTTAGTTTTTCATTTTCGTTATGTTATAATGCACCGGAAAAATACATAAAACTTAATATACAATAATACATGGTTAAATTTTAAATTTTGAGCTATGGTTTTACGTTTTGCGCTTTTACTTTTTCGCTTACTATTTACTTTTATCTTATATTTTCATAACTAGCTAATTAAATATGCAGCTAATTATTTCTTTTAAAATTGAAACTTGCAAATTGAACTCGAAATCAATTATTTATCACACATTACTCATTACTTATCACTGAATTTTATATGAGATATGAATTAATATATGTAATTATTGTAAAAATGTGCTAAAATTATTCTAAACTTATTCTTGAGAAGGAGGTAAGTAAAAATGAAAGCTGAAAAAATATGGATGGATGGGAAGTTGGTCGATTGGGATGAGGCAAAAGTTCATGTATGTACTCATGCCCTACATTATGGAAGTGGAATATTTGAAGGAATAAGGGCCTATGAGACCGAAAACGGAACAGCAGTTTTTAGATTAAAAGAACATATTGACCGCTTGTTTAATTCAGCAAAAATATTTAAAATGGAAATTCCCTATACTAAAGAAGAATTCAGACAGGCAGTAATAGATACTATTAAAGCAAATAAACTTAAAAGTGGTTATATTCGGCCTTTAGTCTATCGTGGTTTTGAACAATTAGGAATAAATCCATTTAAATGCCCGGTTAATTGTACCATTGCTGTTTGGGAATGGGGTGCTTATTTAGGTGAAGAAGCATTAGCTAAAGGGATTAAAACTAAGATTTCCAGTTATGCCCGAAATTATATAAATTCGACCTCTCAAAAAGCTAAAATTTGTGGGAATTATATTAATTCTATATTTGCTAAAATGGAAGCAATTGAAGCAGGGGCTGATGAAGCAATTTTATTAGATACAAGAGGTTTTGTCACTGAAGGTTCAGGAGAAAATTTATTCTGGGTTAGAGATGGAGTAATTTATACAACTCCTACTTCAACTGTATTAGAAGGAATTACTCGAGATTCTATAATAAAAATTGCAGAGGATATGAGCTACCAAGTTCAAGAGAAGTATATCTGTCGAGATGAACTTTATATATCTGATGAGGTATTTTTTGCCGGTACAGCGGCTGAGGTAACTCCTATTAGAGAAATTGATAATTATCAAATTGGTGAAGGAAAGCGTGGACCGGTAACCGAAAATATTCAAAAGAAGTTCTTCGATATCGCTAAAGGGAAAGAAGATAAATACTTAAGTTGGCTTGATTATATCTAAAAATAAAATAAAAGTACCTGGTACAAAAGTTTGATTTTTACCAGAAAGGAAGGGAAAAGATGACTATTTCGGAAAGAGTAAAAAATATAAACCCATCCCAAACTTTGGCTATTACTGCCCAAGCATTAAAAATGAAGCGGGAAGGGAAGAAAGTAATCAGTTTTGCTGCAGGTGAACCTGATTTTGGTACTCCTGAAAATATTAGAGAAAAGGCTATTTCTGCCATTAGAGAAGGTTTTAGTCACTACACTACGAGCTCAGGAATAATTGAACTTAAAGAAGCTATAGTAGAAAAACTCAAGAAAGACAATGAAATAGAGTACAAAACTTCAGAGATAATTGTATCTAACGGAGCGAAACAGTGCCTTTTTAATACAATTTTAACTATTTGTAATCCAGGTGATGAGGTATTGTTACCCACCCCTTGCTGGGTTAGTTACACAGAGCAGATTAAATTTGCGGAAGCAGTTCCCATATTTATCAATACTTATCAGGAGGAAGACTTTAAATTATTTGCTGCTCAGGTTGAAGAGAAGATAACTTCACGAACTAAATTACTTATTTTAAACAGCCCTCATAATCCTACCGGAGCTGTTTACGAACAAGAGGAGTTAAAAAAAATAGCTAAACTTCTCTTAAAGTACAACATCTATTGTATATGTGATGAAATATACGAAAAATTAGTTTATGATAATGCAAAACATCTAAGCATGGCTTCCTTAAGCGATAAAATAAAAGAAAAAATTATTACAATAAATGGAGTTTCCAAATCTTATGCTATGACTGGCTGGAGAATCGGCTATGCTGCCTGTTCAGAAGAGATTATCAAAGGAATGTCTAAAATCCAGGGGCACAGTACTTCTAACCCCAATTCTATTGCTCAAAAAGCCAGTGTGGAAGCTTTAAACGGGAAACAAGACGCTATCGAAGAGATGAGAAAAGCATTCGATGAGCGAAGGAAATATATGGTAAAAAGATTAAATGAAATAGAAGGAATTTCCTGCCTTACCCCAGTCGGAGCTTTTTATGCCTTTCCTGATGTAAGTAAAATATTGGAAAGAGGGATTGAATATAATGGTAAGAAGATTAGTAATTCATTTAACCTCACCAATTTTATTTTAAAGGAGGCGGAGGTTGCTTTGATTCCGGGTAGTGCATTTGAAGCAGAAGGATACCTAAGGTTGTCTTATGCTGCATCTTTAGAAGATATTGAAGAAGGGTTGAATAGAATAGAAAAGATTCTACGATTTTAGGATGTAGAGGTTCGATTTATCGAAGCCGTTAAAGAAAATTAGCAAAATAAGCTGGATCGGATAAATCCGAATCCGAAAAATCCAAGGGGGTGTAATCCCCCAACTTAGGCTTATGAAAGATAAACGCTTTGTAGTTTACAAATTGCAAAAATTAGCAATTTTGCTCAGGATCCTAGGTTTTGATGTCCTGTATTTTCAAAATGAGGATTATATATCAGTTATTAATCTGACTAAAAGAGAGTATAGAATTTTGTTATCCAGGGTAAAGTTTTTAAGAAAATTGCCCTGGATTTTTTATCTTGACAAAGACGATCTTAATGAGCAATTAGAACAGATTATAAAAGAATTGAAATTAAAAGTAAATAAAGAAAGTCTATTTAGTAGATGTTCAAATTGTAATAATCTCTTGCAAAAAGTTCAGGAAGAGGAAGTTAAAAGAGAGATCCCCTTAAGCGTCTCTGGGAGAGGCTATTGGTTTAAAAGATGTCTCAATTGCGGAAAGATTTTTTGGAATGGGAATCATATGCCGACTTTAGAAGAAAAACTTAAGAAATTAGCTATTCTAACTTGATTACCCAGATTAATAAAAAGATTACACAGATGAAAGATAGGAATCTAATGCTGATGAACAAATAAGTGATTACAACTAATCATTTTTAGGCAGTATCGTTTGTAACCGTAGGGGTATATTGCAACACTCCTAAAAATTCTTTTATCTTATCAGTGCAATCTAAATGTGATCTGTGTAATCAATTATAATGAATATTAAAACAGGAGTTATAAAAGAAAAAAATGAAGATATTAGAGAATTTAAATCAAAGACAACAAGAAGCAGTTAAAGTTAAAGAAGCTCCTGTATTAGTTATTGCCGGTGCGGGTAGTGGAAAAACAAAAGTTCTTACACATAGAATTGCTTATTTAATTTTTCAAAAAAAGATAAATCCTGGAAATATATTGGCTGTTACTTTTACCAATAAAGCTGCTCAAGAGATGAAAGATAGAATTGAATTCATAAGTAAAGATTTTTCTGATAGAAATATGATGAAAGGATTATGGATGGGTACTTTTCATTCCATCTGTGCACGAATTTTACGCCAGGAGATAGATGTCCTGGGTTATGATAAAAATTTTGTTATTTATGATAAAGGTGATCAGCTTAGTATGATAAGAAGATGCCTTAAGACCCTCGATTTAGATGATAAAAAATATAGTCCTAATATTGTTTCATCTATAATAGATAAAGCTAAGAATAATTTAGAAGACCCAGAATTATTTGAGTATAATGCTCTGAACTATTTCAAAAAAATTGTATCTAAGGTGTACACACAATATCAAGAAGAATTATTTGAAAATAACGCTCTTGATTTTAACGATTTAATTTTATTAACCGTAAAACTCTTTAAAGAAAGATCCGAAATTTTAGAAAATTACCAGAATAAATTTAGATATATCTTAGTAGATGAATATCAGGATATAAATTTTGCTCAATATCAGTTGGTAAAACTACTTTCGGAAAGATATAATAATTTATTTGTAGTGGGTGATCCCGACCAGAGCATTTATAAATTTAGAGGAGCTGATTTAGGCAATATTTTAAGATTTGAACAGGATTTTCCTCAAAGTAGAGTAATTAAATTAGAACAGAATTATCGGTCTACCAAAGTTATATTAGAAGGAGCTACGAATCTGATAAAACATAACAGAAATCGTAAGGAAAAGGAACTATGGACTGATAAAAAAGGCGGCGAAAAGATAAGGTGTTATGAAGCAGTTAGCGCTCTCGATGAAGCAGTATTTGTAAGTCAGGAAATTATAAAATTGAATAAAGAAAAAGGTAAAAATTTTAAAGATTTTGCCACTTTATACCGGACTAATGCGCAATCGAGAGCCTTTGAAGAGGTTTTTAATAAACAGGGTATTCCTTTTCGGGTAGTAGGAGGATTAAGATTTTACGAAAGAAAGGAAGTAAAAGATATTCTTGCTTACCTTCGTCTTATTCATGATCAAAAAGATAGAGTAAGCTTTTTAAGGATTATTAATAATGCCAAATTAGGCATAGGTAAGGTTACTTTAAGCAAAATAGAAGAATTAGCCAGAAAAAATAACTTAAATTTTCAACAGGCTCTAAAGCAGGGATTAAGAGTAATAAAAATATCTGGAGACAGAAAAGAAGCAATAAATAGATTTACTTCACTGATTGATGAACTTAACAAAAAGAAAAAAGAAATCAAAGGGAGCGAACTGCTTATAGAGTTAATAAGAAAAATCAATTACTATGAAGAGCTAAAAAAAGAAGGAGAATTCAAAGCTCAAAGCAAAATCGAAAATATAAAGGAATTAATCCTGGCACTACAAGAGTTTGAAGAAAACAACGAAGATAGATCTTTAACTGCCTTCTTAGAGTACATTGCTTTAATTACGGATATTGATCTTTACAAAGGAGAAGAGGATGTAGTTACAGTTATGACCCTGCATAGTTCCAAAGGTTTAGAATTTCCGGTGGTTTTTATTACCGGGTTTGAAGAAGGTATATTTCCCCATTCTCGTTCCTTGAATAGCGGGGAGGAATTAGAAGAAGAAAGAAGATTGTGTTATGTGGGAATGACCAGGGCTAAAGAATGGTTATATTTGACTTATGCCTGGAGAAGAAATTTGAATGGTAATACACTGTTCAACAGTGTTTCACGATTTATTTCTGAGATTCCAAAACACCTTAAAGAAAAAGCAGATATAGAAAAAGGGGAAGAAATTCCTTCACTTGATAACAGAAGAGAAAAAATTGAGATAGAAGTGGGAGATAAGATAAGGCATGCTGATTGGGAAATAGGGGTTATATTAAATAAAATTAAAACTGAAAATGATATTTTTATAACTGTGGATTTTGAAAGAGTCGGATTAAAAAAGTTATCGGTGAAATTTGCACCATTGGAGAAAGTATAGCGTATAGCGTACAGCGTTTAGCGTATAGTCAGAAAAGAAGAAGACAGAATAAAGAAGTCAGGAGTCAGAATAAAATTGTATCATATATTGTGTATCGTATAAAGGTAAGTTAAAACTTTTGGAGAAGCAAGATGTGTTATACTCCCAGAAAATAAGTGGCAATTTATAGTGGGAGAGTATAATGAATTGTGCACCTACAAAAAATAGCAAAAATATAGAGGGTGTAAAACTTGTTTACCTTAATAAAAAAAGGGTACGAATTAATCGTACCCTTTTTTCTATACACTATATGCTATCAGCTATCGGAGCGTATTAAATACGCTCCTACACCTTGCTTTTTTCTCTTTTATTTTCTTCTTCCCCAACTATGCGCTAAACGCTTTACGCTCTACGCTATTTTTATTGTAATGCTTCTTCATTTATTTCGATTTCTGATTTACTTTTTAATTCTTCTAAGAGATTTTCAAAAGCTTCTTTTTGTTTATCAGGTAGTAAGGTCTGAATAATGTCCTCTTTAACCTCTTCAAGAGTTTTAACGGTTTCTGGTTTTTTTTCAGTAATTTTTAAAATATGGAAACCGAAATCAGTCTTAATTACTTCACTTAATTCTTCTAATTCTAAGGAAAAGACTACCTCTTCAATTTCTGGGATTATTGTGCCTTTAGACAAGTATCCTAAATCTCCACCCTGGGCAGCGCTGGGGCCGGTAGATCTTTCTTTGGCAATTTCGCTAAAATCTACTCCTGCCATCAATTGTTCCAGAATATCTTGAGCCTCTTCCTCGGTCTCTAATAAAATATTATACAAGTGAACTTGCTCTTTTTCAGTGAAGCTATCCTTATTTTGTTCATAGTATTCTAAAACTTCTTCATCATTAACTTTTATCTTGTCTAATATTTCTCTTTCTATTAGGACCTGAACCAATATTTGTTCGGTCATTTTTTTAATCTGTTCTAGTACATCATTATCTTCTTCTAAACCTATATTCTCTGCTTCTTGAATTAACAGTTTTTCTGATATCATCTGGTCAAGTATCATACTTTTATCAAGCTGCAGTTTGTATTCTTCCGGAACCTCTTCCCATAATTGATTAAATTCACCAAGTGTAATAATTTGTCCGTTAAAAGAAGCTAATACCGTATCGGGAGGCAAAATAGTTTCAACATCTCCTGGATTTGTTTCGGTAGCAGATGTCCCTTCATCGGCTAAGACGGAAAAGGGATTAAAAATAAGAAAAACTAAGAGGCATAAAGTTAAAATAGTTGTAGTTCTAAAAATGTTTATAGATTCATTCATTAAAAAACTCCTTCCAAAATATATATATTTGAATTACAGCATGTGAATTAAAGTTTATCATTTTTTAAAATCAAAGTAAAGATAATATTTAATCTGTTATTGTAAAATTTAGTGAGGTAGTAAGATAAAAAAAGAATACTACTTTATTTTGTATCTTTTCTTCTCTTTCTTAACTCGATATTTGATACTTTCTTTGATGTATTTGAAAAACCTTTTTTAAAATGATAAACTTTATAAGTTAAATAGTAAGAACATTAAAGAATAAGGCTGGAAAGATTGAATAATAAAAAAAAGGAAAAATAATGTTAAAAAAATTTATATCTTATTATAAACCATACTGGAAACTATTTTCACTGGATATGAGTTGTGCTTTCTTAATAGCAGCCATTGATTTAGTTTTCCCCTTGATTACCAGACAATTTATTAATGATATTATACCTAATGGTAAATTAAGAATATTTTATATTTTTATTATCGCCTTGTTAACGCTTGCCGTAATTAGAGCAGTTTTAAATTATATTATAGATTACTGGGGACATATTGTGGGAACCAGAATGGAACGGGACATAAGAAGAGATCTCTTTGAACATTTACAGACCCTGTCTTTTGATTATTTTGATAATGTAAAAACCGGGCATATAATGTCTCGAATAGTGAACGACCTAAAGGAGATATCTGAATTAGCCCATCACGGACCAGAAGATTTATTTATATCCTTGGTAATGCTTATAGGTTCATTTATTATTCTTACCATTATAGAATGGAGGCTCACTTTAATTATATATAGTTTTTTGCCTTTGTTAATCTGGTATACAACCTTAAAAAGAAAAAAAATGACAGCTGCTTTTAGGTCAGTCCGGAAAAGAATAGCCAATGTTAATGCACAATTAGAAAACAGTATATCCGGTATACGAGTTGCAAAATCATTTACTAATGAAGAGTATGAGATTGAAAAATTTAATGAGGGCAATAGAGAATTTAATAGTTCGAGGGAGTTTGCTTATAAAGCAATGGCAGAGTTCTTTGCCGGGATATTCTTTTTATCAAATATTTTAAACATTATCACCCTAAGTGCTGGAGGATTTTTTGTATATCGAGGATATATAAATATCGGGGATTTAGTTGCCTATCTTTTGTATATAAATTTCTTTCTCCAACCGATTAGAAAACTCACCAACTTTACCCAGCAATTTCAAAATGGTATGACTGGTTTTGAACGATTTGTGGAAATTATGAAAGTGAAACCTTCTATAGTAGACAAAGAATATGCTGTTACTTTAAAAGAAATAAAGGGAAAAATAGAGTTTAAAAATGTTGCTTTTAAGTATAGCGCAAAAAAATTTGTTTTATCAAATATAGATCTTGCTATAATGTCGGGAGAAACAATGGCATTAGTAGGCCCATCCGGTGGTGGGAAAACTACTCTTTGTCAGTTGATTCCCAGATTTTATGAGGTTAATGATGGCGAAATATTAATTGACGGTATTAATATAAAAGATATAAAAATGAAATCGCTAAGGGAGAATATCGGTCTAGTTCAGCAGGATATATTTTTGTTTACCGGGACAATAAAGGAAAATATATTATATGGAAAACCCGATGCTGAAGATGCAGAAGTAGCAAAAGCGGCTAAAGATGCTAACATTCATGATTTTATTATAAGTTTACCTGAAGGATATGATAGTTATATAGGAGAAAAGGGGATAAAGCTTTCAGGAGGTCAAAAACAGAGGATATCTCTCGCCAGAGCATTTTTAAAAAATCCTGCTATTCTCATACTTGATGAAGCTACATCAGCTTTAGATAGTGAAGCAGAAATTGTAATTCAACAGGCTTTGGAAAAGTTAACCGTTGGCAGAACGGTGTTGGTAATTGCCCACAGGCTTTCTACCATTAAAAATGCTAATCAGATAGTAGTTTTAACCGATGAAGGGATTAAAGAGAAGGGGAATCATAATGAGCTTATTGCCAAGGATGGATTATATACCAAGCTTTATAATGCTCAATTCAGAGGCTTCATACCGGATGAAATAGAATAATAAATAAAAGCATAGATTATCATTCATTAAAAAATCTATGACTTTGTATTAGTGGGGCAATAAGATAAAGGAAAGAATAGTGATCACTCTTGTTTTTTTCTATCCTATTTTATTTCTGAACCTCTTCTTTCTCTTTACGCAATACGCAATACTCGATTTGCAATACGAATAAAATATGATTGTGTTTTAATAAGCTTTTACTATATACTTAATTGTATTATAATGTAAAAATAGACGATTTCTTATAAAGCAGTTTTTGATTGGTTTGTTGGGGGAAAAAATGGTTCATAATTCTGAAAATCATGATAGTATTTTAAAAAAGATAGAGGAATTAAGAGAAAAGATTAGATACCATAATTACCGCTATTATGCTTTAGATGATCCAATTCTCTCTGACTCCGAATACGACCAATCAATGAAAGAATTAACAGATTGGGAAACGAAATATCCACAGTATATTAACTCTTCTTCTCCGACTCAGAGAGTGGGAATAGAGCCGGTTTCGAAATTTACTACAGTAAAGCATATTGCTCCTATGTTAAGTCTGGCAAATGCCTTCTCGACTGAAGAACTACGAGCTTTTGACCAGAGGATAAAAAAACTAATTCCTCAGCAGAAATTAGAATATGTGGTAGAGTTAAAGATTGACGGATTGGCTGTTGCTTCAGTCTATGAAAACGGTATCTTTGTAAGGGGAGCAACCCGAGGAGATGGGGTAAACGGAGAAGAAATAACTTCTAATCTAAGAACTATTAAAACTATTCCTTTAAAATTGTTCGGTGAAAAGATACCTCCTCGTATCGAGGTATACGGGGAAGTATATATGAAGAAGAGCGATTTTAAGAAGTTAAACAAAGAGAGAATGAAAAATGGAGAGAACCTATTTGCTAATCCGCGAAATGCAGCAGCCGGTTCAGTAAGGCAGCTTAACCCCCGAATTACCGCTCAAAGATATTTAGATACTTATATTTATAGAGCAACCTTCCCTGAAGGAAATAAATTTAATACTCATATGGAAGTCTTGAATTATTTAAAAAAGATCGGATTTAAAGTAAATCCTCATATCAAACTCTTTCGAGATATAGAGTTAGCTATAAATTATTGTCAGGAGTGGATAGAGAAGAAAGAAGAATTGGATTACGAGATTGACGGGATGGTGGTCAAGGTTAATTCCTTGAGTATGAGAGAAGAATCGGGGTCGACGACCCGAAGTCCCCGTTGGGCAACTGCATATAAATTTCCTGCCCAACAGGTGGAGACTAAAATTAAAGATATTATTGTGCAAGTAGGGAGTACGGGAGCTGCAACTCCGGTAGCTGAATTAAAACCAGTTACAATATCTGGTTCAGTAGTAAAAAGAGCCACTCTGCATAATGAAGATGAAATTAGAAGAAAAGATATTCGAATTGGAGATATTGTTTTAATTCAAAAAGCCGGAGAAGTTATACCGGAAGTAGTAAAAGTAATAAAAAGGAAGAAGACTAGCAAAGAGAAGAAATTTGTTATGCCTACTCAATGTCGGGTATGTGGGGCAAAGCTATTCAGGCCGGAAGGCGAAGTGGTCTTTCGATGTACTAATCCTAACTGCCCAGCCCAGGTAAAAGGAAGAATCAGACATTTTGCTTCTCGAGATGCTATGGATATTGAAGGGTTAGGCCCGGCTATAATTGGTCAATTGGTAGAAAAAAAATTAATTAGAAATATTTCGGATTTGTATTTTATAAAAAGAGATGATTTAATCTCTCTCGAGCGGATGGCGGAGAAATCTGCAGATAATTTATTAGATGCTATTGAAAAGAGTAAGAAAAAATCTTTAGCCAACTTAATCTATGGTTTGGAGATACGTTATGTGGGAGTTCACACTGCAGAAGTTATTTCCAGATACTATCCTACTTTGGATAAATTTAAAAAAGCCAACTTAGAAGAATTAATTGAGATTAAGGAAATTGGCCCTAAGGTTTCAGAAAGTATAATTTTATTCTTTGAGAAAAAGGAAAATTTGGTTATTATTGAAAGATTAAGAAGTGCTGGTTTGAATTTTGGACAGGAAGAAGAGATAGGAAGAAAAAAGAAAGAGACCCAAATTTTAGCCGGAAAACAATTTGTTTTAACCGGTACTTTAAAGGACTTTACGCGTACTCAGGCTAAAGAAATAATCAGTGAATTGGGAGGCCGAGTTACCGGCAGCATAAGCAAAAAAACAGATTATGTTGTTGCCGGTGAAGACCCAGGCTCGAAATACCAAAAAGCCCAAAAATTAGGCGTAACCATAATTAATGAAGAGGAATTTAAAAAAATAATCACGAAAAATAGTTAGTTAGTTATCTGGTTACTTAGTTAGCTATTTTTTAAATCTATAATTTCTTATTTAAACCAATTAACTAGTTAACTAACTAACCAATTAACTAAATTTATGGAGGGAATAATATGACTGAAAAGATAATTACTAAAAAAGAGGTAGAATATGTTGCTAAATTAGCTAAATTAGAATTTAATGAAGAAGAAAAAGAGGAATTTACTTCTCAATTAAATTCAATTTTAGATTATTTTAAAAAGTTAAACGAACTTGATACTGAAAAGGTTGAGCCTACTGCTTACGTTATTTCCATGCCTAATCTGCTAAATGAAGATGAGGTTAGACCTTCTTTATCCCAGGACGAAGTCCTTGCCAATAGTAAGTATGTTAAAAAAGGGTATTTCAAAGTTCCTAAAATAATATAATAGATAAATATTATATAGCGAAAAACTAAAAGCGAAAAGCGTAAAACCATAATTCAAAACTCAAAATTGAGGAGTGCGGGGAATAATTACAGGCAAGATTAATGGATAAGAAATACAAAAAATAAAACAAAAAACAGAAATATAAAACAAGGATGGATTCCCATTTTCATGGGAATGACAGAGAAGAGAGTGGGAATTACAAGACACTAAGCTTAATCAAAGTCAGAGGAGGAGAGATAGTTGACTTTAAACCAATTAACGGCTCATGAAATCATCAACTTAATTAGAAAAAAGAAAATTACTACCTATGAAGTTATGCAGGATATTTTTAATCAGATAGACAAAGTAGAAAATTCTATTAAAGCATTTCTAATTCTTAATAGAGAAGAAACATTAAAACAAGCTAAAGAAATAGATGCAAAAGTGAAAAACGGAGAAGAAATTCCTCCTTTAGCTGGTATAGCAGTAGCTATAAAAGATATTATAGCTACACGGGGAACGGAGACTAACTGTGGCTCCAAAATACTGAAAGGTTTTATCCCGCCCTATAATGCTACGGTAATTAATAGATTGAAGAAAGCGGGAGCTATAATAATAGGAAAAACCAATATGGATGAATTTGGCATGGGTTCATCTACTGAAAATTCTGCTTTTGGTCCCACTCATAATCCCTGGGATTTAGAAAGGGTGCCCGGTGGTTCCAGCGGTGGTTCAGCTGCCGCAGTGGCAGCAGATGAGGCCTTTATTGCCTTGGGCACAGATACAGGAGGATCTATACGTCAACCTGCATCTCTCTGTGGAATGGTGGGATTAAAACCAACTTATGGAAGGGTCTCCAGATACGGTTTGCTTGCTTATGCCTCATCTTTAGATCAGATAGGACCGATAACTAAAGATGTGACCGATTGTGCTCTGATAATGAAAGTTATAAGCGGACATGATAATATGGATTCCACTTCTGTAAATTTAGAAGTTCCTGATTATTTAAAATCTTGCCAGGAAGGAATAAAGGATTTAAAAATAGGCGTTCCCAAGGAGTATTTTATCGAAGGAATAGGGTCAGAAGTAAAAAGTACCCTGGATAAAGCTTTGAAAATATTTGAAAAATTAGGAGCAAAGATTGAAGAAGTATCTCTGCCGCATACGGAATATTCTCTGCCTACTTATTACTTAATTGCTACCGCAGAAGCAAGTTCAAATTTAGCACGATATGATGGGGTGCAATATGGTTATAGAGCAGAAGACCATGAAGATCTATCTTCTATGTATCAGAAGACCAGAAGCGAGGGTTTTGGGAGTGAAGTAAAAAGAAGGATTATGTTGGGAACTTATGCCTTGAGTTCAGGATATTATGATGCCTATTACTTGAAAGCCCAGAAAGTTCGTACTTTAATAAAAGAAGATTTTGATAAAGCATTTAGTAAATACGATATCCTTATTACTCCTACTTCACCTACCCCTGCTTTCAAGCTGAAGGAGAAGGTATTAGATCCTCTGACTATGTATCTCTCTGATATTCATACTATTCCCGCTAATTTAGCCGGCATACCTGCAATTTCTCTTAATTGCGGATATAGTAAAACTAATTTGCCTATAGGTTTACAGATTATCGGCAAGCATTTTAGTGAAGAAACTATACTTCGGGCAGCCTTTAACTTTGAACAAAATAATGATGTAGGAAAGAGGAAACCATCGATAAAGCCAGCAAAATATAAGGAGGTAGCAGAATGAAAGAAGAAGTAGTAATCGGTTTAGAAATTCATATCCAATTAATGACTAAAACAAAAATGTTCTGCCATTGCAGCACTGATTATATCGGTAAAGAGCCCAATACCAATACCTGTCCAGTGTGTTTGGGCTTACCCGGTTCGCTCCCCGTACTTAACAAAAAAGTCTTGGAATTTGCTACAAGAACTGCTCTAGCTTTGAATTGTAAAATAAATCAAATAAGTAGATTTCACCGAAAAAACTATTTTTATCCCGACTTGCCCAAAGCTTATCAGATTTCTCAATACGACTTACCTTTAAGTGTAGATGGATATATGGAAATATCCCTCCCTGAAAGTAAAGAAAAGCGCAGGATTAGGATTACCCGGGTTCACATCGAAGAAGATGCCGGTAAACTGGTTCATGAAGGAGATATTGCTTCCTCATCTTACTCTCTAGCAGATTGTAACCGCTGTGGAATTCCTCTGGCAGAAATTGTAACCGAGCCTGATTTTCGTTCCCCCGAAGAAGCTCGAATATTCTTGGTGAAATTGAGGAGTATAGTTCAGCATTTAGGAGTATGTGACGGCAATATGGAGGAAGGCTCGATGCGTTGTGATGCCAATATTTCGCTAAGGGATGCGAAAACCAGTGCTTTAGGTATCAAGGTAGAAATAAAAAATATAAATTCTTTTAAAGCAGTAAAAAAAGCTTTGCAATTTGAAGTGGACCGCCAAAAGAAGCTCCTGGCTGAGGGAGAAAAGATAATTCAGGAAACCAGGCACTGGGATGAATCAAAGAATATTACTGTCTCTATGCGGAGTAAAGAAGAAGCTCATGATTACCGTTATTTCCCCGAGCCAGATCTTCTACCTTTAAGGGTTAGTCAAGAAATAATCGAAGAAATTAGAAAAAACCTTCCTGAATTACCCGAAGCAAGAAGAAAGAGATTCATTAAAGATTATAAAATTCCCGAATATGATGCTGAGATATTAACTTCGAGCAAGGCATTGGGTGATTATTATGAAAAGGCTGCTTCTTCATATTACAATAGAAAAGTTTTAAGTAATTGGATTATGGGAGAATTAATACGTTATCTAAATGAAGAAAAAATAGGCATAGAAGATTCCCTTGTTTCTCCAGAAAAATTAGTTGGGATGTTGAAATTAATGGATGAGGGAGTAATTAGTGGTAAGATGGCAAAAGATGTCTTTGAAAAAATATTTAAGACCGGGGAAAATGCCTCTCAGATTGTGAAGGAAAACGGAATTACTCAGATTACCGATGAAAATGAATTATTTGAAGTAATAGATAAGATAATTAAAGAAAACCCCAAATCGGTAGATGATTTTAACCAAGGGAAAGAGAAGGCTTTAAACTATTTAGTGGGCCAGGTTATGCGTTATACCAAAGGAAGGGCAAAACCCGATTTTGTTTTTAATGCTTTAAAACAAAGAATAAAAAAAGACCTGTAAAATATAGGTTTTGGATAAATTCCAAATAGCAATAATATTATTTTAAATTAATGGAACACCACAGCAATGCTGTGGTGTTTTAAATATGAAGATAAAGTTATACTGTTTTATTATAAATATAAAACTTATATAGTTAACCGGAGAAATGTTATGAAAATTCCTAAAATTCTAAATCATTATACCAAATTACCTAATAGTATCTATATATTATTCTTTGCCCGAATGGTAAACTCTATGGGGGCTTTTGTTTACCCTTTTTAACTATATATTTAACTAAAACATTATCTATGGATGAAGGGGAAGCCGGTTTTATAGTGATGCTTGCCATTACAGCCCATCTTCCTGGCTTAATAGTGGGAGGAAAATTAGCTGATTGGTTAGGAAGAAAGAAAATCCTTCTTTTTTTTCAGGGTATGGCAGCAATTTGTCTTATACCTTGTGCATTTTTAAATAATTCCCTTTTAATTCCTCGTTTGTTGATTTTATCTGCGTTTTTTCTAGGGGGTGCGCAACCCGCCAGCACCGCCATGACAACAGATTTGACTAATCCGAGCAACCGAAAGGCTGCTTTCTCTCTTTTGCATTTAGGTAATAATATCGGTTTTGCCGTGGGACCGTTAATTGCTGGGTTTCTGTATAATAATTACTTAATGTGGATATTTTTAGGAGATGCTGCCACTACATTTGCTTCTTTAGTTTTGGTCTATCTATTTATTAAAGAGACTCTTCACTCAAAAGAAAAAATAGAAGAGAGTCTTAAGCTGGAAAATAAATATGAAAGAGCTGAAAAGGGTAATTTATGGCAGGTTTTGTGGAAAAGACCAAGGCTTTTATTGTTTACGCTGATATCCTTAATTTATAGTTTTGTTTATGCCCAAACAACTTTTAGTATTCCAATTCAAGTTGTTGAATTATTTGGAGACAAGGGTCCTAAGATGTTCGGGGTAATTATGACCACTAATGCACTTGTAGTATCTTGTTTGACCATAATTATAATAAGCCTTACTCATAAAATAAAACCAGTGCTTAATGTGGCTTTAGCTGGAGCATTATACGCTATAGGGTTCGGTATGATATTTTTTATAATTGGTTTGCCCTAGTTATTGTTTTCTACGGTAATCTGGAGCATGGGAGAAATATTAGTCACTACCAACACTAATGTTTACATTGCAAATCATACTCCGATATCTCATCGAGGGAGATTTAATGCAGTTATACCGGTAATAATGGGAGCAGGATTTGCCCTGGGGCCGTTAATTAGCGGAGATTATATAAGAAAATATGGAATTAATAATATTTGGCCTGTAATATGCTTTTTAAGTATAACAGCAGCAGTATTAATGTATTCTCTATATTTCAATGAAAAAAAGAGGAAGCAGTTTTAATTTATTAACTTTAGAAGTTTTTTCATAACAATTTTTCATGAACTTTTTATTTAAATCATTTGATTACCTCTTTTTAAAGAGACCAAAAAATCTATCTTGGTATTGTTCGAATAATCCCCAGTTATCTAATTCTTCTTTTAATTTAACCGGTTCAAGTTCTCCATTTTTTACCAATTTAAATAATCTTTCTATCTCTTCTCGGGCAGCTACCGGAATGCCGTGTCCATCTTTGGCGATAATAGCTTGACCAATCTGGTTTACGCCTACAAATCCTCTTCTTTTAAAATCAGGTATCTGAGCTGAATGAACACTTCTAACCATCATATCTAAAATAAACTTTGAAAGAGATACGTCCCATAGACCGGCTGTACCTTTAATAACAGCACAAAGGGAATCTCCTTTTTTATCTATCTCATTGTTAATATTTTCTGCTACGGTTAACAAAGGACCGGAAACGAAATTCATTTCGTCAAGTTCTTTATTAACTTTAAATTTATAAAGAATTCCTGCTAAGTCAGGATATTGGCTGGCCAGTGTTTCAAATGCCTTTCTTGCTTCGCTGCTAAATCCTTCTATTCTAAACATATAAGAAGGAGTAAGTAACTTAGGTTGATACCAGCTGACTTTCCCCTCTCTAACTACAGTTTCTAAATTGTCTTTGGTGAATTCAGAATATACTGGCTCAGTAAGAACATAAAAATGAATTACCGAGGAACCAAAAGTAGATATTAGCTGTTTAGGTCTTCTTAATATTTCAGTATGTTCAAAGGCATATCTTATTCTTTCATTCATATTTATTTCTACTCCTATTTGATTAAAAAAAGTTATAAACAATTTATGGGCAATAAAAAATCATTCTGCCCTTTCTATTTTGTCTTTTTCTTCCCTAACTCGATGCGCGATACCATGTACTCGATACTATAATTAACATACATGACAAAAAAAATATTTTAATATATAATATTACCACTATTATTTTACTACAGAAAGAGGGGTTATGTCACCTTTTCATCCTAATTGATAAATAATTATTTGAAATATAGTACATTATAACTATATTTAATTAAAAAAGAGAGAAGGGGATTATTATTAGAAAGATTATTATTGGAGTTATGGGTGGAGGAGAAATAGTTAATGCCGGTGACTATAAAGATGCTCGCCGCTTAGGCGGTCTAATTGCTAAAGAAGGGTGGATTCTATTAAACGGAGGGAGAGCTTCCGGAATCATGGAAGCATCAGCTCGAGGAGCAAAAGAAAACGACGGGTTAACTATCGGTATTTTACCAGGTAACGATCCTGCATGGTCTTCTGAATATATTGACATTCCTATATTAACAGGGATAGGTTTTGCCCGGAATTACATCAATGTTTTAACCAGCGAAGTGGTAGTGGCCCTTCCTGGGAAGACAGGAACTATTTCTGAGATTGCTTTGGCTCTAAATATTGGAAAAAAAGTGATTTCTTTAAATTTTGACTTAGGTCCTTTGTTTAAAAATTACGAAGAAGAAAAACAATTAATTTACGTTAAACAGCCAGAAGAAGTGATAAGTTTAATTAAAAAAATACTAAAAAGTGATTTTGATAAGGGAGTAGGGAAATATGTCTAAGGTATTAATGAAAGTAGATGGCGCCTGTTATCCCAACCCAGGGAATATGGCAATTGGGATAGTAATTTATAAAGACGGAGAATTATTAAAAAAAATAAGTGAAGCCATTGGTTATGGAACTAATAATATTGCTGAATACAAAGCCTTAATTAGAGGATTGGAAGAGGCAAAAAAAATAAATCCGGAGAGAATAGACGTACATTGTGACAGCCAATTAGTAGTTAAACAATTAAATAAAAAATATAAAGTCAAGAATAAAGGAATAATTCCATTATTTAATCGAGTTGAAGAAATTATTCGCAACATTCCAGCAAAAATATATTTCATCTGGGATAGAAGAGATAATAACTTTGTGGCTGATGGTTTAGCTAAGAGAGCTTTGACAGAAGAAGAAATAAGTAGGAGAAAAAAGTCTGCTAAAGATTTAAAGGTAGAACAAAAAAATGATTATTTTTTAGTAAGCAGTTCAAAACCAGGGAAAAATTATAAGGTTGACATAAATATTCCTCAGTGTGAGTGTATAGATTTTTTGAGAAGGGCTCGAAAATTAAAACTCGAGTGTAAACATATAATGGCAGTCAGAACTTTTCTACAAGAAAAGGAAGGGAAAAGAGAGATCAAGAGTAGGCCAAAGATGAAAATTTTGGTATTAAGTAAGATGCTAAAACCTCAAGTATGGGAGAAGGCATTTAATGAATTAAATAAAAAGATAAAACTTAATTTGGAATTTATTATCCCTAAAACAGATGAAAGAGAAACTATTAAAAAATATCTCAAAGAAGTTGAAGTGGCAATAGGTGGAACTTTCACTAAAGAAGACCTTGAAGGGACCAAGAAATTAAAATTAATTCAAATTCCTTATGCGGGAGTAGATAAATTAGATTTTAGCTTGTATAAAAATTACCCGGACATATTTATTTGTAATATCCATGCCAATAAGTTTGCAGTTGCCGAACACACCTTTGCTCTCATTTTAACCTTAGCCAAGAATATTGTTACTAATGATAGAGATTTGAGGTTGGGTAGATGGCATGGATTTTCTACTAAAGAACCTACCGTTCAACTTCAGGGGAAAAGTTTAGGAATAGTAGGTTTGGGTTCAGTTGGATGGGAGATTGCTAAAATTGGTCATGCCTTAGGTATGAAGGTGTATGCTTTAAAAAGAAAGATAGAAGAGAAAGATTTAAAAAAGAAAAATATTTTAGAATTTTTGGGAGAGAAAAAAGATTTAGAAAAAGTGATTAAGGAATCAGATTTTATTGCTGTAGCTGTTCCCCTGACTAAGGAAACCAAAAGATTAATTGGAAAAAAAGAGCTAAAGTTAATGAAGGGAAAATATCTTATAAATATTTCCCGAGGTGTGGTAATAGATGAGGAAGCTTTGTTCATATCTTTAAAAAAAGGTAATCTTACCGGAGCAGCAATAGATACCTGGTATAAGTATCCTTCTTTAGAGCAAAGACAAGTACTACCTAGCAAATATGATTTTCAAAAATTAAATAATGTGGTGATGAGTTCTCATACAGCAGGATATACCGATAGAGCATTAGAAGAAAATATAAAATCTGTTTTTGATAATATAGTGAAGATTTATTATGAAGAAGAACCAGAAAATCGAATAGATCCTGAATTAGAATACTGAATTAGCGTAGAGCGTACAGCGTTTAGCCTATAGGATAAATAAATAAACTTAAAATTTAAAGCGCAAAGCGCAAAACCATAGCTCAAAACTTAAAACTTTTTTCGTTTGTAACATATGTCTCATTCTTTGTATTCCGACTATTTACAAGCAATATAAAAGTTTGGTTTAGGGAATAAAAACTATCTATTCTTTAATTTCTATTGTAGGGGGCGGATTTATCCGCCCCGAATTGTTTTGATAATTTTTTTTGGGCGTATGCAATACACCCCTACGCATTACTCTCATTACATATTACTTGTTACTGCGTTTTATCCGCTGTACACCTCTACACTGTACCACGAGATACGAATAAGACTCCTGAATTCTTTCTTCCTCGCGATATACTATATACGATATACGATATACTGTACTTTTAGGGTTTAGTTAAGTATTTCAAAAATTCAGAATCAGTAGAAAGCAAGACGGTAGTTTTGTCTATAAAAGTTACCCTATAAGCTTCTAAAGTTCTGTAAAATTTATAAAATTCAGGATCTTGATTGAAACTCTCAGCATAGATTCTGATAGACTCTGCTTCTCCTTCACCTTTTAAAGTTTGAGCAGTCTTGTAAGCTTCCGCTAAAATAACTGTTTTCTCTCTTTCGGTTTCTGCAATAATTTTAGCTGATTCTTCCTGGCCTTCAGCCCTGTATTGTTTGGCTATCCGTTCCCTCTCTGCTCTCATCCTCTCAAAGATATATTTTTCATTTTCCGGAGGTAAATCGACTCGTTTAATCCTTACATCTACAATTTCTATTCCATAGGTATTAGCTTTTTCATTACTTACCTCGGTGACCCTTTCCATAATACCTTCTCTTTTTTCCGAGACTATTTCGCTCATATTGAACAAGCCTAAGTCAACTCTCAATTCGGAATATACAATATCATCCAATCTTGCCTGGGCACCATTTAAATCTCTAACAGTTTGTAAGAACTTTAAAGGGTCAATAATTCTCCAACGAGCATAATTGTCCACAATTAGAGTCTTTTTGTCTTTAGTAATGATTTCCGTTGGGGCAGCATCGTAGACCAGCAGTCGGTCTTCAAAAAATACTACATTTTGAATGAAGGGAATTTTCCAACTTAAACCAGGCTCACTAATCGCTCTTATCGGTTTGCCAAATTGTAAAACAATTGCCTGTCTAGTTTCATCAACAATGAACAAACTTAAATTGGCTAAGAATAATATTGCTACTATAAGTACTATTATTAGTGTTCCTTTTTTCATTATTTAGTCACCTCCTTAGAAGGAGTAGCAAAGATACTTGCATCGCCCAAGGGTAATAGATTTATTAAAGGTTGATTTTCATCTAAACCAACTATGACTTTATTCATATTTGGTAAAATTTCTTCCATAGTTTCCAGATAAAGGCGAGCTTGAGTTATGGATTTACCTTTTTTATATTCTGTTAAAATACTATTGAATTTTGAAACATCACCCTCGGCTTTTTTTATTCTCTCAATCTTATAGCCTTCAGCTTCTTTGGTCATTTTTACTGCTTCTCCCCGGGCTTTCGGAATTATATCGTTTTTATACCCCTGAGCCTGGTTAATGTATTTACTTTTATCTTCTTTAGCACTGGCGACATCTTTAAAAGCATCTTGAACTTCTTTAGGGGGGTTAACATCTTGTAATTGAACTGCTACTACAAGAATTCCTGATTTATAAGAATCTAAAAGTATTTGAAGTAATTTTTTTGTTTCCTCCTGAATTTCATATTTTCCTACAGTTAGGGCTTCATCTATTTTTCTCTCCCCAATTACTTGTCTCAAAGCAGCCTCAGCAGCGCTTCTGACTGTCTGTTCAGGTAAAATAATATTAAAAAGATAGTTAGCCGGATCTTTTATTTTATATTGTACAATTGCTTCTGCACTGACAATATTTTCATCCCCGGTCAACATCAATGCCTCTGTTGGAATTTCCCGGTATCGAGCTGGTGGGCCAAAACTAATGGTACGGAATCCTATTTCAACTCTTTTTACCTGAGTGACAGCTGGAGTAACTGCTGTTTCTATGGGGAAAGGCAAATGATAATTAAGTCCCGGACTTTCTATGCGGATGAATTTACCAAATCTTCTAATTACTCCTTGTTCATCAGGGGCAACTACGAAAATTCCGCTAGCAAGATAGAGAGCGATTACTAATACTAAAACAATACCGATTATTTTATTAGAAAATTTTAATTTTGGTATTTTATCAGCAAGATTAATAATCTTCTCTTTTTCTTCGTTATAATAATCTGGCATGATAGTCTCCTCCTTTGATTGATATTTGTATTAAAACTATATCATTAATTCAGATTATTCTCAAATTTATTAATTCACCAATTTCCCAATTATCCGATTGACCAATTATCCCAGTCGATAATGAATAGCATAATTAGTACATAATATTTAGTATTTTGTAATTCTAAGAAGACAAAATACCAAAGTTAGGATATAGCTATTGCGTATCGATTATATTATATAGTAAAGAAAATATATGTCAGAAGTCAGGAGCCAGAATCCAGGAGACAGAATAATTTTGTATCTTAATATTTGTTTAACTGGACAACTGGTAAATTAGGTAACTG
>Ga0255384_10003_pt1 | contig 48930 bp, 45 predicted proteins | sample ANMaggSeSYBR01F7_FD_182106 | JGI IMG/M metagenome (GOLD analysis project Ga0255384, IMG submission 182106) | Sediment cell enrichment communities from methane seep in Santa Monica Basin, California, United Staets - ANME aggregate JGI... | ecosystem: Environmental > Aquatic > Marine > Cold seeps >... | reverse complement strand
TATTAAAATCTGATTAGTCATTCTTTTAACTAATTTATCCATTAAATCTTCTTTAGATTTAAAGTAATAATAAATGGTACCTTTGGCTACACCGATTTTTTTAATAATAGATTCAATTGAGGTTTGTTTATACCCTTTGCTAAAAAATAGTTCTTGAGCAACATCAAGAATTTCGTTTTTCCGCTCGTGATATTCTTTGGTAATTCTTGCCATAACGCATTTCCTTTTCTCTTTTTCCTTTTATAGACTGACCGTCAGTCTATTAATATCATATTTATTTTTTATTGTCAAATTTTTATTCGTATTGCGTATCGAGTTTAAGATAAGATTCGGGGAAATATGCGGGAAAGATCAATATTGAGTATATTTATTTCTCCCGTAGGACAGGCGTCCCGCCTGTCTATTGGTATTTGGTGAAAACAATAGTATCGTGTATCGAGTATAGAAATTCAGTAATGTGTTATATATAATAAGTAAGTGATAAGTAGATACGATAAAATTTAAAACCAGAAGCAAGAAATAAATCATATTGGCGGTGTGTGAAGAGAAAAAGAAGTTGCAAGTAGGGGCGTATTGCAATACGCCCCTACAATGATAATGGATTCCTGTAAAAGTTTAGCCCGTTAAGGCTCTTCAAAATAAAACATGCAAATAAAATAAAATTTAGTAAATTTCCTATAAAAAGAAGGAGTAAGGAAATTTATGTCGTATGTTAAGGTATAAATAACTTTTAATAAATTAATATATTCGGGCAAAAGATGAAATCCTAATAATTAAATCTAATAATTTATACAAACAATTATTAAGTTTCATAGTATTTACCTCAAATACCATTTATAATAGATGTAGTTATTCGAAATATTCCTCATTTTTAAATTGCCGCCAAAAATCTTAAACTCAGTCCGCCAATATTGATGTACATATTAATATCTAATAATCGCTGTAAGCAAAATCAATTTGTATTTACTCTATCAAGGAGGTGATGAAAAATAAGAAAATAACTGTCCAGAGAATAAATTATTTAGGAGGTGATAAAAATGAAAAAGCTTATCCTTATTAGTTTAGTATTAATTATTTCTATTACTTTGCTATTTACAGGATGTACTGCACCACCGGTTTCTGGTCTTCCAAATACAGTAAAGACAAAATTAGACACTGCTATCGCTAACTGGAATACACTATACGGAACCAATGTGCAAGCAGATACAGTATGGACTTATGAAGGGACGATTGATTCAACTTCTGAACTTGATACAGTGCTTGATGCAATTCTTTCAGCTGATTCAGCCTGGTTACCCGATGTAGATATAAGCGATCCCTCTTCTGCTGCTGCTTCTCTGTTAGATAATGTTACCGGGTTAGATGCTCAAACAATTTCAGATTGGGAAGATTTGGTAGAATCATTAATTCAAACTGGAATGTATTTTGTTACTATTAATTGGCAAAAAGGAACAGATACATTTACTACTACCTGTGTAACCGATGATACTAACATTATATATGATAATATGCTTTCTAACGCAGTAATGGTAGAGACAAAATCTAAAGTAAAATGTTTTGACTATGTTATTAGCTGGTTATGGGGCAGTGAGAGGGGAAGAATTATGGTTTTTTTAGATTGTGTCTGTGTCGAAGGTCACATTGTCGCTTGCCCTTATACCTGTACCGCATACATGACTTTAGGTGGTGCTAAAGTAAACTGCAAAGTAACCAAAACTGAAGATTGCTGTTACCTAGATTATAGTTGGGCTTGGGCTAGTCCTTTGGTCACCATTTCTGTTCAAACTGATAACTTTACTTTACAAACATCTGGCATAGGTTCATCGGGACAAGGTAGTGGCAGTTGTTTTTGCTGTTGTGAAGAAGTAGAAATAAAGTAATTTTTATTGCAGACAAATAAATAAATTTTTAAAGTTATTTAGTCAGGGGTAAAATTTACCCCTGACCTTTTTTTCTTCCTCTAAAATCAATTAGTGGTAATGAATTTCAGCGCACTAAATACTGCGCTTGCTTCAATCTCCAAATATCCCTGATCAGCACTAATCTCGCCTATTTTATATTTTTGGGAACCAAATACCACCGATGATCTATCCGGTAATTTTAATTCACCAAAGGCAGAACTCGCTTTAATCAATGTTGGGACATCAGGATTAAGGATAACTTTTCCCTCTGCGAATATGGTATTAACCTCTACCTTCTTCACCTCATCTTCTATCTTCACTTTTGATAAATCGACTGTGCCTGAAGCAAATATAATATTATATTCATCCTGAACTTCTGAAACCCTGATTATTCCTTCTCTAAAGATAATATTTCTGCTATCTTGAAAACCAAAACCATTAAAAAGGACAAACACTCCGAATAAGACAATAACAATTCCTATTGTTAATTTAAATATATTAATATTAAAGTTAAAAAAACTATTAAGAAGTAAAATTATACCTACTGTTAAAAATATAATTCCCATAAAAACTCCACCGAATAATCTCATTTTATTCCTCCTCTTTTTTCAATAGATGGTGATTGTTCTAACTTGTTTCACTTCTTATTTTAGACTATATATAAGTTAATATCAATATTTTTGATAATTTCTCACACTCTTTGGAAATTCCTAAATCACTATCACCCATACAGCCGTTCTTCTTTTGGTCTTGACTACTGCTAAGACAGGTAATAAAGATAAGATTTGTTTTGTAAAATCTTTTCTTCTTAATATTTAATTTTTAAAGAGCGGGTTTTCTAAAAGCCTATTATTTATCAATCCTCTACTACTCTGATTTTTCTATAAACAGCAACTCATCTTTATCTAATGTTGCTACTTTACAGTCATTTGCATATGTTCTTTCAGGAAGCATCACAAGAACATTTACATAATCATCTTGTATGGGAAAAGGGGCATAATGCCAAACTCCAGCATTTAAATTAACTAAGGTTCCTTTAGGTAGTATGAATGCTTTTGCATTTTTTATATCAAGCTCTCCAACAGGAGTTGCAGGGAAAACACACATTAAAACATCACCATCTAATGGCATAAATCCTTCACTTGTTTTACTATGGTATTCAACACAATCGACCAAGGGTTCCCGCTTCTTGACACGGCACACAGAAACAGAAACGGCATTAGACTGTCCCAATCTTATTTGTAACATATCCCTGTAAAATTCTATTGGTTCTTCTCCAATCTTAGGACCTTCCGGACTCAACGTAGAAATAAAATTCCCAAAGGCTCTAAAATTACTTAATGTTAGTTTTTCTGCTGTAATTTTCTTCATTTTATTCCACCTCGCTTTTTTATTCAGGAATGAAACTGTACCGTCATTCTCGCAGTACTTTTGCTGTATTGGCCAACCTTGAATCTGATTACTAATTTTTAATAATCACATAACTTTCTAAACTATATTTTTATGTTTTGCAATTATACCATCTATAGTCTCTTTTTCCACCTCGGTTAAAATAATATCGCCTGCATGTGCATTTTCCTTTGCCTGTTTTGGATTCCGAGCTCCACAAAGAGCAAAAGTAATTCCTTTTTGGGAGATGGTCCATGCAATAACTAATTGAGCAATCGTTATCTTGTGTTCCTCAGCAATCGGTTTGAGTTCGTCAAGCATTTCCGTTACTAATTTTATATTTTTTGGAGTGAAACGAACATCATCTTTCCGTAAGTCGTCTCCAACAAATTTCCGTTCTGGCGTAATTTTACCCGTTAAAATACCCGATGCTAACGAAGCATAACTTAAAACAGAAATATTTTCTTTATGACAATAGGGGAGCATTGTTTTTTCTAATTCTCTATCGAACATATTATATTTTTCCTGAGTACTGTCCACGATTCCTAATGATTGATATTGTTTAATTTGTTTCAGATTGACATTGCTCACACCAATAGCTCTTATTTTTCCTTCTTTCTTTAAATCTAACAAAGTTTGCATAGTTTCATTTATTGAAGTAGTACAATCTGGCCAATGTGTCTGATATAAATCAATATAATCTGTTTGAAGACGAATAAGACTCTGCTCAACTTCATAACGAATGGACTCTTGAGCGAGATATCGATATATCCTTTTACCTAATATATCAAATAAGTAATCACCCATTTTAGTATGCCATACTATTCCACATTTAGTAGCTATCACTACTTTATCACGTTTTCCAACAATCGCCTTACCTACAATTTTTTCAGATACACCAAGGCCATAAGCTGGAGCAGTATCAATTAAAGTAATTCCCTCTTCTAAACTTGCGTGAATTGCTTTAATCGCGTCTGGTTCATTTGTTCCTCCCCAAGCCCAACCACCAATCGCCCAAGTACCCAAACCAACAACCGAAGCCTTAATTCCAGATAAACCTATATCTCTATATTCCACAATAATAACCTCCTTAAATATTTTTTTCTTACAATTGACTATTTACCAGAAATTTTTAATTAACTCTCTTGCTTAAGATGCAATTATCTAACAAACACCATTTATTTCCTTCTATCACTTCCTCACTTAAATTTCATTTTTTGCTCGTAAATACGTATTACATAAAAAAATTCATTGTACTGTAATACATTTATTGTTTATAGTAAAACAAAACTATGTGTGAATAAAATATTTGAATAATGAATAGGTGAATTTGCAAATTGGTTTATTGGTAATTTATAAATCAAGATATAAAAAGGGAATCAGTGTTTACTTTCTTTAAACAATATATAGTTCGATACCGGTGTTTCTGACAATTTCTTCACACTCTTTGGAAATTCCTGAATCAGTTATAACAATATCAAAATCGGCAAGGTCAGCAAAATGCGAAATCTTAATTTTTCCAAATTTTGAAGAATCTACCATTAACACCTTTTTATATGAAGATTCAATAATTGCCCTTTTAGTCTCTTTTTCATAAGAAGTCGGGGTGGTAAGCTCAAGTTTTTCAGAAATACCTCCCGCTGCCACAAAAGATGTGTTAGCTCTTATTCTTTTTATTGTCTCTATTCCCTCAGGACTTTCAAACATTAAAACACCATTATGGAAATAACCGCCAGAAAAAATTAATTTCCAATTATTATTCTCATAAACATTAAATAAAATATTCAATGCATAACATATAATGGTAAGGGGTATATTTTCCGGAATAAATTTAGGAAGATTTTCTGTAGTAGAACCGGCATCAATAATAATTACATCATCTGGTTTTATTAAAGAAGCTGCCTTTCGGCAAATCTTAATTTTCTCTTCCAACATTAATGATTTTGCTGTTTTAATCAGATATTTTTCTTCACTTGTATCGGACGAGGAATTTCTTTTTAGAACAGCTCCTCCTGGAATAAGAGTAACAATATTTTCTTTAGATAATTCTTTAAGATCCCTTCTAACGGTCATCTCTGAAACTTCTAATTTTATAGACAAATCTTTGATGTTCGCAAAACCATCAATAGATAGTCTATTAAGTATGTAATTAGTTCGAAAATTTTTTTCAGTCATATTACATCCTTTTTTATAATCATATAAGTTTTTAAAAAATAAATTAAACCAATTAAAAGATAATATTTTGAAGAGATTTAACTATTTATAAAATTCTTGCTAAACCGCTTCCTTTTAAATTCCCCGCATTGGCTTCATCTGTATCCAGATGAAGGGCTAACTTGCTTTTTTGAGAAACCCTGATTACCACATCCTTATAAATAACTCCATGTTCTTCTGATACTTCCACATTCACTCGATCTTTGTCCTTCACCCCATAAAATTCCGCATCTTTAGGAGTCATATGTATATGCCGCGCGGCTCGAATAGCTCCTTCTGAAAGGGTTAAAACTCCTTTTGGTCCGATAATAGTGATGGGCGGAGAACCTTTTATATCCCCCGATATTCTGGTAGGAAGATCTAATCCTAAAAAATATCCATCAGTAATGGATAATTCTGCTTGCGTATATTCTCGAAGGGGTCCAAGAATTCTTACTTTTTCGATAACTCTCATATTTGCACCAACTACAATTAACCTCTCATTGCTGGCAAATTCTCCGGGCTGAGATAAATCCCGTAATTTAGTAAGTTCATAACCCTTTCCATATAAAACATCCAAATAATCCCTGGTTAAATGAACATGGTGATTGGATATCTCTACAGGGATAGAGAAAAGATTAGATGATTCTTCTTTCGTTTTTATTTCTTTGTAAATCGTTTCAGTTATCATTTCTACAAGTTTTTTATAGTCTTGCTCTTCCATTGTTTATAATCCTCGATTCATCTATTCTTTATAATATTAGAATAATATCAGACGCTAACAATCTTTACACTGGCACTGCAGCCCAGCCTTGTTGCCCCAGAACGAATCATTAGTAGAGCATCTTCGTAAGTACGGATTCCACCTGCTGCTTTAATCTCCATTTTAGGGCCAACTGTCCTGCGAATCAGAGCAATATCATGGGCGGTAGCACCGGCAGTAGAAAAACCGGTAGAAGTTTTTACAAAATTATAACCAACCTTCTTTACCAGTTGAGAAGCAATTACTTTTTCTTCGTCTGATAGTAAACAAGTTTCAATAATTGCTTTAGTAGTTGTGGTATTCCTGCAAGCTGTCAATACAGCCCTTAAATCAGCTTCCACAGTCTTTAGGTCACCATTTCTTAAAGCTCCTACATTTATCACTGTATCTATTTCACCAGCTCCATTTTCTATGGCATTGCGAGTCTCGTAAGCCTTGGTCCTGCTGTCTGTTGCCCCCAAGGGAAATCCCACGACAGCGCAGACTTTAACTCCGGTCGCCCTTAATTTCCTGGCACAATAGGTTACCCAAGAAGGATTAACACAAACCGTACAAAAATTATACTGAACGGCTTCTTCGCATAATTTCTGCACCTGAACCTCTGTTGCGTCAGGCTTTAACAAAGTATGGTCAATATAAGGCGCGAGGTCAGCAGGTGTGTTGATCTGTATCTGGCAATCCCCGGAAGAATCCTGTATGTTTTTATTACCCAAATCAGATTTAAAAGAAAGATTATCAGAAAAAGATGTTTTCTTTAACTTTGATATTATTTCATCACTAATCTTATCTATCAATTCTTTTTTATCCATCTTATCTATATCCATAATTTCAAACCTCTTCTTTTTTAATTTTTATTTAAAGTTAAATCGTAAAAAGAATTTTTATTGATTCCTTTCTACAGCCATTATTTTATTAACTCTTTTCCAATGTCTTCCGCCTGCAAAAGAAGTTTCCAACCAGAGTTTTACCATTTCGCATAATTCATCCGGAGTGTGTAATGGACCGCCTAAAGTTAAAACATTTGCATTATTGTGTTCTCTGCTGTTTATAATAGTTTTTAGGTTATAACATAGGGCAGCTCTTACCCCTTTAACTTTATTACAGACCATTGAAGAGCCAATTCCTGCTCCATCGATCATAATGCCCCGATCGCATTCCCCGCTGGCCACCTTCCTGGCCACTTTAAGGGCAAAATCAGGATAATCTACACTATCTTTACTAAAAGTTCCGACATCTGTAACCCGATAACCAAGGGTGCGTAAATAATCTCTAATAATTTCTTTGGTCTCAAATCCACCATGGTCTGAACCAATAGAAACACAGCCCACTTTATCCCGAACATTATTGGCAGCAGGCTGGACCTTTTCAGGGGTAGTGGCAGAATACAATCCACTAACCACATTCTGGATAATTTTTATTCTATTTATACTATCAGTCATTTTCTTTTACCTTACCATCAACTTTATTTAATTGCATCGACAATTCCTACAATCATCGTTCTAACCGGAGCAGTCGAATTGTTCATAATCAAACGAGAAGAATTCCCTTCATCAATTACCAGAACTGTATCTCCCACCCCTGCCTGGACAGTATCCAAAGCCAAAATAATTTCCCCTTGCGGCTTTTCTTTATTATTTACAGGTTGAACAATTAAAATCTTATACCCTCGATAAACCGGAAGCTTCATAGTTGAAACTACGTTACCGATTACTTTACCTAAAATCATAATTATTCTCCAATATTTACCTGATCAACTATGCCCATAATAGTCAGATCAGAAGGGTTAAACCAATTTTTAAGTCCCAAAGCCGCCTCTCTGCCGCCTTCATAGTAAACAATATCATTTATACCTGCCTGAACCGTATCGCAAGCCACTACAGGATCACCATTTTTTTCTAATTTTTCATTAAGAGGCTGTACCAATAATAGTTTCATATCCTGAAAGGATTCTACTTTCTGGGTGCAAACAACATTACCAATCACTTTTCCCAATTTCATACCTAACCTCCAAATATTCGGTAAATAAAAAATATATTAGTCGCTAGTCGTTAGTTTTAAATACAATTTTTCAGTTTTCAGTTATCAGTTTACAACTAAAAGCTTAAAGCGAAAAGCGAAAAACCATAATTCAAAACTCAAAACTTTTTCTCTCAATACTATATTTTAAGTTTTAGTTTTTGCTTCTTTATCTTTTCATTTTTGATATAAAGCATACAAGATAAGAAAGATTAAATTCAATAGATAAAACAATGTATTTAAATTTTAAATTTTGAGCTATGGTTTTACGTTTTGCGCTTTTCATTTTTCGCTTGGCTACTAAATACTATTCACTAACGACTAATTCAAATTTAGACAATTCTAAAATAACCGACTAAGACACAACGTCTTTCCCGAGTAAAAGTTCTTGCCCGAGTTAACCCCTCTCCCGTAGGAGTAGCAATGGTAAAGGAAGTATAACCGGCACCACCAAATCCTAATCCGCTATAACACGGTCCGTTCTTTATAAAAAGAGAACAGTTCATTAATTGGGCCATCTTGGAAAGCTTAGCAATATTCTTGGAATGAATAGACGCGGTATGTCTAAAATTATGCTCACACTGCACGGCGAAATCTATGGCTTCATCAACATTATTAAAACGAACCAGAGGAATCACCGGTAAAAGCTGTTCGGTCCAGACTAATGGGTGATAACGATCCACTTCACAAAGTAATATTTTGGTCTGATTAGAAATGTCTAACCCGATATCCCGGGCTATTACACTGGCGTCTTTCCCTACATATTCTTTGTTCGATGCCCCTTCGTGCCCGGGCTTTCCCGGGTCAGCAATTACCAATTTAGTAATCTTTTCAATCTGCTCTCCTTTTAATTCATACGCACCGTTTTTTACCATCTCCTCTTTTAATTTATCGGCAATTTGGGAAACAGCCAAAATCTCCTTCTCGCATATACAGACAATATTATTATCAAATCCTGCTCCATTCACAATGTCATGGCCGGCTTTAACCAGATCAGCTGTTTCATCAACCACACAGGGAGGATTTCCGGGACCAGCAGCAATTACTTTCTTGTTACTGTTCATAGCTGTCTTAACAACCACCGGACCACCGGTTACTACCAGTAATCTAATTTTAGGATGTTTCATCAAAGTTTGAGCTGAATCGATAGTCGGATTACCAATAGCACACAGAACATTGGGAGGACCACCGGCTTTTACAATCGCCTGATTGATCAAGGAGATAGTAAAGCAGGAACTTTTTTTAGCCATGGGATGGGGATTGAAAACTACCGAATTTCCACCGGCAATCATACTTATACCATTATTAATAACTGAAGAAGTAGGGTTGGTAGAGGGTATAATAGAGCCGATAACCCCATAAGCTGCCCGTTCCATCAAGGTCATTCCATTATCATCGGAGTAGGCTGTAGGTTCGAGGTCTTCTATTCCAGGAGTTTTTAAAGCAGCCAATCTATTTTTTTCAATTTTATCTTCTACTCTGCCAAAAGTAGTTTCCTCCACAGCCAATTTAGAAATTTCTTCCAGATTATCCACAATTGTTTTGCGTATGCTTCGAATTATCTCTCTACGTTGATCTAAAGTTAATTTAATCAGTTCAAGATGAGCAGCTTCAGCAGCATCGACAGCAGCATTTACTTCTTGAAAAATACCATCCTGACCTGAAGAAGGTTTATTTAATGAACCATCTAATATTTTTTTATCGCTTTTATCGCTTTTATCGCTTTTATCACTTTCTAATTTATTAAGCACACTTTCAATTATTGATTTCAAATCTTTTTCGTTTATTTCCATAATTTACCACCTATGTGTAAATTTCTGTTTTATCTTTAATAAATAAAATAAGGTTTAATCTCCGGATGAGGGTTGGGAATAATTACCTCTTTGCAAAGCAGGCCTTTACCACCTATAACCTTTACTGCTGCCTTGACTGCAGCTTCCACCTCGTGTATATTCCCTATCATTTTAATATAGGATTTACCGCCCATCCCCACAGCCAATCTAACCTCGCTAATTAAAACATTGGCCGTCTTGGCAGCTATATCGGCAGCTTCAATACTGGCAACTACTGAAAAAGATTCTACTACTGCCACAGCATCCCAAATTTTACATTCAACCGTGCCGATAATTGCCGGAATAATCTGAGAGTGTAAATTAGGAATAAATAATTCGTCAACTATATAACCTTCTCCAATTTCCTTACCAGCGCTAAGAGAAGCATCAACTGCTGCCACATCACCGCTAAAAAGAACTACAAATTTTCCCGGACAAATCGTCCTCGCATCTATTACTTTCACCGAGGCAGCTTTTACTATGCCGTCTAAAGCCTTTATCCCTACTGCTATGCTATTAAATTCTAATACTCCAAGAACGACTATATCCATATCTTACCTATCTTTCATTATTATTTTTTAATAATAATCTTTTCCTCGTCAATATAAGTTATTCTGCCTTTAATACTAGAGTGTAACCGTGCACCTAATTTTCCTTTAGGGATTTCTGCAATAAGGTCACCCTCATTCACTTGCTCGCCAATTTTCACTATTGGTTTCGAAGGGACACCCGTATGTTGTTTGAGTAAAACCTCCACTTGATCGGAATCGGTTTCTATTACCGGTAATGAGTGTCGGCTATCTTCATCATACTTATCTAATCTCAAGCGATTTTTAATCCTCGAACTGGGGATATTTCTATATTCTTTCATCTCTCTTAAATTTTCTTCTTTCCCCGAAAACTTGGGTTGATAGCCAGCTGCTAGAAGATTTTCTTTAATTTTTTGATTTATGATTCTGGGAGATAACTCCATCGGACAGGCGAACACTTCGCAAAGTCCGCATTCACTGCATAGAAAGGCATTTTGAATTATTTCGTACGGAATATCGAGTCCAAAGTTTATCTGTCTCATAATCTTATGGGGATAAAGCTCGTGACCTAATAAATAACGAGGACATAAGTCGGTACAATAACTGCATTGGCAACAGGCAGCTTTGCTTTGCTTGATAATATATTCAATTCTTAAGGTCTTCTTCAAAACTAAAGGATGGTCTCGAGGTAAAACCAGAATCCCGGTGGTAGTTTTAGTTACTGGCGTATCAAGATCAAAGACTACCTTACCCATCATAGGTCCTCCCATAATGACTACAAAATCTTCTATGGTAGGTTCACAAAAATTTATAATTTCCCGGAAAGAAGTACCAATTTGTGCAATTATGATATTCGGTTTTTTTACTTCTCCTATACAGGTTAGTACCCTTCTGGTAACTGCATTACCTTTTTCTGCCATGTACACATTTCTCAGGGTCTCTACATTGTTTACCAAACAACCTATATCCGGAGGGATTCCGCCTTCCGGAATAATTTTGCCGGTAATTTCCTGTACCAGGATAAACTCATCACCAACCGGATAATAATCCTTAAGAAGGAATAGTGATATATTTTTCTTTCCAGTAATAGTTTTTTTTATATTTCCTGCAATAGATAGGTCTTTTTTTTTCAGGGCAATTACCCCTTTTTTTGCACCAGTTGACTGCATGACTAACTCTAAACCTTTTACTACCTCTTCTCCTTGTCTCTCCATAATATATTTATCATTGTAAAGAAGAGGTTCACATTCCGCTCCATTTCCAATTACTACATTATATTTATTGGCCACCTTGATATGGGTGGGGAAACCGGCACCGCCAGCTCCTACTACTCCCATATCTCTTAGCACATTTTCAAGTGCCATAAGTCATTCCCCTTCTTCTAAACTATATCGCCTATTTTTTAAAAACAATTTTATTGTGTTCTTCCACCATATCGACAATTCCTACAATTACACAATCAACTGGTTTTTGATGGGTAATTTCTGTCTGTCTTGCAGAACTCCCCTGAGACATTATTACCATCTCTTCTACTCCTGCTCCAACAAGATCCACGGCTACCAAATAATTATTATCTACCTTTCCTTTGTAATTGCAGGTTTGAACAAGAAGACATTTCTTTCCTTTTATTCCTTCATCCATTTGGGTACTAACTACAGTCCCTACAATTTTACCAAATATCATCTCTACCTCTTTTTATTAATTTCTTGAAATCCCAGGAATGTATAGATTAGTCGATAGTAACTTGTATCGCGTAAATAAAATCAGTTTTTAGTTATCGGTATATAGCTAAAAATTTAAAACGAAAAGCGCAAAACCATAATTCAAAATTCAAAACCTATATAGCGTGGAGCGTTTAGCGTATAGTATCACAAATAAAATACCAATTGTATATTTTACGATTTTTTAATATCGAATCTATTCTATTTGAAACAGGTTTGATAAATCAAAGCCATCCTTATTACCAAACAATATTTATTAGATAGTTGAACGTTTATATAGTTAATTAGTTAACTGGTTTGTACTGATTTATTCACTAACTAATCAGGTAACCAATTGACTAGGTAACTAACTAACAAAGGATGTAATGTGTAACATGTGATAAGTACCTGTTTTTATAATTTAGGAAATTTAATCTTATTACTCATTACATATTACTTGTTACTGTATTTTATCGAGATACGAATTAGGACTTAGGAAAAAAGAAAATCCTTAAACAATTAGATTATTTTTTATATACATATTCTCCATTAATATCTATAAAGTCGACTATAGATATTATGGTTGCATCACTCGGTTTGCCTTCGGTGGTAGCTGTCATCCGGGAACTACTTCCGGCTACAAAAAAGACTATTTCCCCTAATCCTGCACCAACGCTATCCATTGCCACTAAATAATCACCCTTCCCCTGCATGTTAGAAGGATCTATTTTCTCCAGGAGTAAAAATTTTATACCTTCAATTTTTGGTTCTTTCCTGGTTGATACAACCGTACCCACTACTTTAGCCAGTATCATTTTTGCTCCTCCTGCATTATGATTAAATCAATTAATCAGTACTCATTTTTCCTTTTTTGCTTTGGACCGGGCCTCTGCCTAAAGGGAGAACATCATCTACATTACTATGTGGCCGTGGAATAATATGAACAGAAATTACTTCACCGATTTTTTGGGCAGCTGCGTTTCCGGCATCCAGAGCGGCTCTAACAGCTGCTACATCACCACGTACGATTGCAGTATTGTATCCGCCACCAATTTTTTCATAACCCACTAAATCTACTCTTGCTGCTTTCACCATAGCATCTGCTGCCTCTACCATTGCCGCAAAACCTCTTGTTTCAATCATTCCTAATGCATCTGTATAAATATCCATTGTTAACCTCCTAAAATTTTTTATTAATTATTTAAACTTAATTCAAATAATATCATTGATCATCTACCACAGTCTTTTCTTTAGTTATACAAAGAAAATAATTTAGTTAGAACAACCCTTTATTAAAATTATTCCACTCGTATAATCCTCCCTGTTTAAATTTTTTTATTCCAACTTATAATAATTCATTTAGCGGTAATCCATCTTTTGGAATAAATTGTCTCCAATAGTCAACTGATTCTTTCATTTTTTTTATAATATCGTAACTAAATTCTGTATTACTTGCAAATATTTCAAAAGAAAGATAAATATTATCACAACGAGGAGGCATTCCTACTTCTTCTTTCTTTTCGTATGATCTTGCTATTGCTTTTAATACTTTATCGGGCATTATAATACCCTTATTATTATATTCTTTGGTAAATGGTGCATGTCCCCAAGAACAAGTCCCGTCATTCTGTTGTAAATGTACTATGGGAGAATAACATGCTAATTCTTCAAACCATTTATATGTATCTCCATCCTTATATTCTGCAAACATATAAGGATATTTATCCATTTTAAATTCTATTTCTTTGATATAACCTTCTAGATATATTATATCTCTTTTTAAGGCTTTTTCAAAAATATTATATGCGGAGAGAGGACCTAACCATATATTTTCAATTTTACCACCTTGTTTAAATCCAGACATTGCCTTCTTTATATCTTCAAATTTAGGTCTTAAAAATTTTCGCTGCCCTATTTGATGTCCTACATCTATAGTTATATAGAATGGTTTTTCTGTTCTTCTATATATTTCTTTGATAAATTCTTTTGCCCCTTTTATAGTCCATGGAGTTTGTTGAGGTGAATACATCTGCTCTAAACTAATCTGCACTTTTCCATTTTCCCAGGCATAAGCAGCTAATTCCGAAAGATTTTCCAAAACTTGTTCATGAGTTTTATTAAAAGCTTCGGGAGATTGAAGTGCATTCTCGGGTACTGCATGAAGATAAAAGCCAAGACCGCTATTCAAACTTTTTGCTACTTTTACCATCTTCTTAAGCCAGTTTTCAAGAAGCCTCTTGCTTACACGTTTATCAGGATGTGCCAATCCTATTGTTCTATAAGTTTGATAACCGGTATAAAAATTAACAACTTTAGTTCCTGTCTTTTCTTCCGAAATCTTAACATTCTCAACCCATTTTTTAAGATATTCTTCTGTATTATATAAAGGATCACACTCATTATCTGTGCTCATTTCAATGTATTTTAAACCGATATCTTTTATTTTTTTTGCCCATTCCATTGGGTCAACCCAACGCTTTATCGCAAAGCAATTGTCGGCAACCAAATAAATCCGCGGGTATTTCATTTATTTTAATTTCTCCTGCTCATGTTTTTTCCACAAAATCCATAATTTAAATACGAAAAAATATTCTAAATTGTTTTGTATTTAAATATTGTATATTTTTCTAATACTAATTAACAAATTCGTAGTGTAGTAGTGGGATCGAAAAAATAAAAACAATCATTTCTTAATTCAAGCCCTACAGTAGTATTTAATTCCGGTCTCTGATCAGAAGATATTTTTGCTTTAACTTCTGTTGAATTAGTTTCTACTGTTATAATCGAGATCTGGCCAATAGTCTCTACACGCACTACTTTTCCCTGTATATGTGTATGCTCATCTTTAGTTTCTAGCTGGGTTAGGCTTATATCCACCGGACGAATGCCTACCTTTAGTTTTTGATTTATTCCTTTCGCTTTCAACAACTTTTGATCCTCAGGTCTTATTAAAACTTTTTGGGATGTACCGGTAAATGTATATTCCCCATTCTCCTGATATTCAGCGTCAAATATGTTCATAGGTGGCTTGCAAATAAAAGTTGCTACATATAAATTTATTGGATTATTATAAACATCATCAGGTTTACCAATTTGTTCAATATTTCCTTTATTCAGAACACAAATTCTATCTGCCATAGAAAGTGCTTCTATTTGGTCCGGTGTAGCATATAAAGTAGTTATTCCTTTTTTTAATTGAATTTTTTTAAGTTCAGAATGCATTCGATGTCTAAGCTTTGCATCCAGATGAGCAATGGGTTCATCTAAAAGATAGATTTTCGGCTCACGTACCAATGTCCGTCCAAGCGCCACTCTTTGCTTTTGCCCTCCTGATAATTCGTTTGGATAACGATTAAGCAACTCCCCTATATCTAACATATTAGCAATGTCTTTAACTCTTTTTTCTTTTTCCTTCTTGGAATATTCCATTTTTCTGATGGGGGATTCTAAGGGAAACAATAAATTTTGGAAAACAGTCATAAATGGATAAAGAATATAATTTTCAAATGCTATAGACGTATCACGTTGCTGAGGAAAAAATTGAGTTATATCTTTGTCATCCAGTATGACTTTACCACTATCTGGTTTCTCTATCCCCGAAATTATATTAATAATAGTAGATTTTCCTGCTCCGGAAGCACCAAATAAAACAAACAATTCACCCTCTATAAGTTCTAAACTTACATTATTTAGCGCTGTTACATTGTCAAATTTCTTATTAATATTAATTAGCTTTAGTTTTGCCATCATTCCTCTCCTCTGGTTACCTGTAAAATATTTATTAATTGAAATTATTCACTCATTAAAAATATTATACCCACTCTCTGTATCAAAGAAATGTAACTTTCTTTGATCAAAAGTTACATAAATTTTCTGCCCAATTTTTAATTTTAAATCTTGCATTAACTGCGCAAAGAAAAGTTCTCCCTCGCTGAGTTTCATAATTATGGTAGTGGAATCACCTTTTCGTTCGACAAAATCAACCTCCATCGCAGTGCTGCCGGGTTTTTCAGTTAAACTAACCGCCACATCCTCAGGGCGTATCCCCATTTTTAATTTTTTTCTACCACTGTATGTCAAAAAAGTCTTCTCTAATACCTTATCAAGGTTGAAAACAAATTTTGATGATTTAATAACATATTTATCCTCTTCCCTTACCAATTCACATAAAATGAAATTCATTGGCGGTTCTCCGATAAAACCTGCAACAAATTCATTACTTGGATTATTATATATATCCAAAGGTTTTGCTATTTGTTGTATGCGGCCTTTATCCATTATAAGAATACGATCCGACATAGACATAGCCTCCTCTTGATCATGAGTAACATATATTGTAGTCATGCCAAGATCATCGATTTTTCTTTTCAGTTCATCCTTCATCTTTTCACGAAGACTAGTATCTAGATGCGAAATGGGCTCATCCATAAGCATTACGGCAGGATCTCTAATAATTGCCCGTCCTATTGAAACTCTTTGCATTTCTCCACCACTTAATTTTTTCACGTTATGGTGGGAAATATCTTCTAGATTTAAAAAATTTATAGCTCCTTTGACCTTTTGATCAATGTCTTTTTCGGAAACTTTTCTTATCCTAAGTGGAAAGGCTATATTTTCATAAACTGAGAGGTTAGGGTACAAAGCCCAATTTTCAAATACCAGCGCAATATTTCTCTCAGAAGGTCTCAATTTATTTACGCAACGATCATTAAAATAAATCTCACCTCTACTAACTTCTTCCAAACCTGCAATCATGCGCAGCGTGGAAGATTTGCCACATCCGGAAGGTCCAAGGATGGAAAAAAACTCTCCATCCCTACATTCCCAAGAAACATCTATCACTGCTTCTACAGAACCGTATAACTTGTATACATTGCGAAATTCAATTTTACTCATCTTTTATTACCCCATTAACAAAATTCATTATTAAAAATATGATTTTTATTTTTTAAAATATTTTTCAAAAATACTATACTTTTAGCGTTTCACAGCTGCGCCGGTAATAGTTTTCAACATAGTACTGGAGAATACGAAGACTACGATATAGATCGGTATTATGCCTACCAATGCTCCCGCTGACATTTGACCAAATTGTACACCATGCTGCCCCACAAATTGCGAAACACCTACCGGGAATGTCATGGATTTAGGACTATAGGTCAGTATTAATGCAAATAAAAATTCAGACCACGAAAGCAAAAAACATATTACAGCAGCAGATATTACTCCGGGTTTAATCATAGGTAAAACTATTTTAAATAGAGTTCTAAATTTACTATAACCATCTACCCAGGCAGCCCTCTCTACTTCTTCCGGTAATCTACGTATATGACCTTCAATAAGCCAAACTGCAATCGGCATATTTAACAGCATGTGCACCATACTCAAACCTATCATATTATCAGCTAACCCAAGAATCCTAATCATACTGAAAATATACAGACTAACTACAATAGGCGGCATTATATATGTCCCAAGTATCAACATGGGAAGCAAAGGACCACCTGTACCAAAACGATTAATCGAGTAACTCGCCATCAATGCAACTATCATAACCAAGAATGTACTAATAGACGCCACAACTACTGAGTTAAATATGTATTTTACTATAGGTACACTTTCGAAAGTTCTCACCCAGTTTAATGTTGTAAATCCGCTTTTAGGAAATAAAGCCCCCGACATACGAATTTCTAACGGCATCTTCATTGAAGTTATAAACATAAAAAATATAGGGGTTAAAATAAACAACATGAATAAAGAGAGAATGATGAAATATATTATTTTCCCTTTAAATATATTATTGGTTGCTCTTTTTTTTATCGTTTTGGAGTTTGATACAATTTTATTTTCCATTGTTCTCGTTATTCCCCCTTTAAAGTTTTTTTATGTATAGTGGTAATCAACATAGCCACCACACTTATAGTAAGTAAAACAATTATACTTAATGCTCCTCCATAACCGGTCTTAAACATCTTGAACACAACACGATAGATGTAAAAAGATGTCACTTGAGTCCTTATTCCCGGACCACCATATGTAAGCATGTAAACTAAATCAAAAACTTTAAGAGCTATTAAAAATTTGAAAAGAAAGATAATAATTACATTAGGCAAGACCATTGGCAAAGTTAATCTTCTAAAAACCTGCCAGGGACTGGCACCATCCACATCAGCGGCTTCATAGGGCTCTTTAGGTAATAATTGAAAAACAGATAGACACAACAAGAAACAAAATGGAGTCCACTGCCAAATATCAGTAAACATAATTGCCGGCATTGCCAGGTTATTCTCACCTAAAAAAGCAACTACTCTTTGGAATATCCCCCATTTATACATATAGTGATTAATTAAACCAGAGTTCGGATCGTAAATTAACTTCCATATCATAGCTGTGGCCACGGGTGGAGTAAAAAGAGGAAGCAGCGATAAGGTACTCAATAATATCGCAGTTCCTTTTGATTTAATTTTTATGACAATGAACGCCAAAGTAAATCCAAAAAAAATTTCAATGGCAGAAACAGCAAAAGCAAACCATAAAGTATTAAATATTGATTGCTTAAAAATATTATCCTGGAATGCTTGCTTATAATTAGCAAATCCTATAAAGTTCTGAAAAGCCCTGGCTATTGTTGAATCAGTTAAACTTATCCCAAAAACATAAATCAAAGGTGTAATTGTTACCACTAACATCATTAGAATAATCGGAACTATCATTAAGGTTGGAGTATTTTTTTCTATATTTATTTTCACTTTGAACTCCTTATTTAAATACTACGATAAGAATCATCACATACTTTATATTAGGAGATGGGACATGAGATCTTAAAAGCATCATATCCCATCTCTAATATTTTACCTAAAATATTCTCTTATTTGCTAAGAATTTCTTCCCATACTTTCTGGGTATCATCTAGTGCCTGTTGGGGAGATTTATCACCACTTAGCGCCAGTGATAAATTATCAGTAAGTGGTTCTTGTAATTCAAACCACAAAGCAGTTCTAGGCCAAAAAACCGCATGCTGGTGTGCTTTCCTAATTGCATCCACTACTTCTTGGCTAACAAAATCAATAAATCCTGGATTATCGAGCGTAGACCATCTAACAGGATCAAGGCCACCTACTACTACGTTTAAATCCAAACAAACATCGGGGCGAGCAGCAAATTCCATGAATGCTATTGCAATTTCTTCATTTTTCGATAAAGTAGAAACACCAAGACCCCAGCCAGCATTCGCTGGAGCTATTGTCTGACCTTTAGGTCCGGGACCCTTTGGACATGGTACAGCTCCCCATTGACCAACAATAACTGATTCTTCCGGGTTGTCAGACATCGCGCCCATATCTGTCCAAAATTCAGTCATTGCAATCTTACCACTCGTCCAACCAGACATCAACTCATCAAAATGGACTGCGGTTGGTTTCGAATAGGCATATTTACCCTGTTCTACCAAACCCTCCAAGGCTGCAACTGCTTCAGGACTATTTACAACTGGTTTATCATTGGAGTCAAAGAAACTACCACCGTAACTGCCAAGACGGCTAAGAAATGCACCAACCAGCACTAAAGGATCCTTGGCACCCATAATACCGCACCCGTAAACATTATTGCCCTTCTCGCCTTCTGTTATTATCTTGGCACATTCCAGGTATTCGTCCCAGGTCGCAGGTGGATCTAGGTTGTACTTCTCAAAAATAGGTTTGAGATACCAAAGTAACCAGAGATCACCATCGTAAGGAACTCCGTAGCGCTTTCCATCCATTAAAGTATAGGCATCAACAAAAGCTTCCATGTAATCATCAAAATCCAATTCATCTGCCTTGCTGTTCCACCAGCCTGTTACATCTGCTAAAACATTATTCTCAATCAGTGTACCAAGGCCGATATACCAGTATTCAATAACATCGAAATGTCCAACTCCTGAGGTTACATCTAAAACGGGTTTTTCAATACAATTAGGTAAAGGTACCGCAGTGATATTAACCTTACAGCCGGTTTCCTCTTCAAACATTCCTGCTAAAGTGGTACCAGCGACAACATGTGGCTGAACAGTTAAAAAATTTATCTCTTTCCCGGCATATATCTTATCTGCAGCTCCAACTGTCAGAGCCATTAAAAATAACAGTGCAACTATTAACATAATACTTATGCTTAATCTTGTCTTTTTCATTTTTATCTCCTTTTTATAATTTTTTTATTGATGTTTTTATTCATTTATCTTTTAAATCTAATTTAGGCTATTTAAAAACATTCAACACTTTCACAGCTTTCACTTTTCACTTTACATCTATTCGGGATAGCGCAGATATTAACTACCACGAAAACTCAATAAATCTACTATAAATAGATCACCCCCCTCTTTTTTAATCAGCTGCAACTATTATTCGGACAATAATACTCTTTCTCTTATTTCATCATTAACTATATTGTGTTGATTATCTTCTCAATATGGGTTTACCCAGGTAATAATACATCTGTTATTTTTTACATTCGTCATTTTGTGTACTTTTTATTACATTTTATGTTATTTTATTACCAATAATATCATAATTATTTGTAACTTGTCAATTTTTTTGAAAATATTTTCATTCAAAAATTGAAAATAAACTCTTAATAATAATTTGGAAATACAATAATATTGAATCAACCTACTAAAAAATCATATATTATAAAATATTCACATTATAAGTTCATCAATTACCAATTAAAAGATCTAATTACATATTATCTAAAAAAATTACTTTCTCAATAAAAATTATTAATCCATGTAATAGCCACCATTTATATTAATGGTTTCTCCCGTTATAAAAGATGCTCTATCGGATGCAAGAAACATTATCAGACTGGAGATATCTTCTACTGTTCCAAGTCTTTTAAGAGGAATTAGATCAGCAACTTTATTCTTTTTCTCCTCATCCCAATAACGCATCATCCTGGTCATTATTGCATGAGGAGCTATAGCGTTACAGGTTATACCAAATGGTCCTAATTCTCTTGCGGTAGAGCGAGTTAAAGTAATAACAGCACCTTTGGAAGCTCCATATACATTTACGGTAGTATTATCTCCTCTCTTACCTGTAATTGAAGCAATATTTACAATCCTTCCGTATTTTTTTACTTTCATTATTGGAGTAATCGCTCTTGTTAAATAGAGAATACTTTTTAGGTTTATATCCAGTATTCTATCTATTAATTCATCGTTTGTATCCTCTATACTCCCCGCAACCAACAATCCTGCACTATTTACAACTACATCAACGGTTCCGAAAACATCTACGGTTTTTTGAACCATTTCATCTATCTTTACACTGGAAGATACATCGCACTGTGCAGAAATGCATTGCTCTCCCATTGCTTGAATTTTTTCTTTAACTAAATCAATCCCTTTTTTGTTGATATCGACAGCACATATTTTAGCGCCCTCAGCAGCCATATCAAGTGCTACTCTCCTCCCCATACCATCTGCTGCACCGGTAATAATAGCAACCTTGTTTTTAAAGTTTTTTCTTGAATCGTTATTCATCATATTTTTCTCCTTTCTAACTACAAAATGTATTTATATAAAACACGGGAAGTATAAATATAAATTATTACTTACTTTTGGGTTTTATTATTGCCCTAATTATTTCCTCATTTTTTAAACACTCAAAAGCATTTTCTATCTCATTTAAACCAAATATATTATTAGTATATTTTTTTATGTCTAATTTTCCTTCTTTAATATATTCAAGCGCTAACCTATTTTGTTTGGCCGTTGAAGCGTGTACTCCATAAACAGATATTTCTTTGTAATGTATAATATTACTATCAATAAACCCCAAAGAATTACCAGGAAGTCCGCCAAAGAGACTGATTCTTCCTAATTTTCCTGTAATTTTCATTGCATCACTTTGTGCAGAACCAACAGAACAAGCAACTATAGTTACATCTGTTCCGTATCCATTAGTTATTCCCATAATTGAATCATATAGATTGTCTTTTTTGGGATTTATTATTTTTATATCAGGATTATACTCTTTACATTTTTCAGCTCTTGACTCATTTATTTCTATTATTACTATTTCTTTAGCCCCCTTCAATCTGGCAAGTTCCACATGCATGTTTCCTATAAAACCAGAACCAAATATTGCAACAGTATTTCCCTTATTTATATTTAAAAACTCCTGGGAATTAATAACACAAGCAACGGGTTCGGCTAATACAGCTTCTTCATCAGAAATGCAATCATCAATCTTGTTAAAATTTCTCTGTCCTAATAAATCAGAAGGCATTTCCATATATTCTGCAAAGGCCCCATCGTACTGAAAACCGATTGTTTTAAGTTCATCACATAAATTTGTGTGACCGTTTAAGCATAGACGGCATTTGCCGCATCCAATAGCAGGTACAATTTGAATCCTTTCACCGATTGACAGATCTTTAACTTCTTCTCCAACATAAATTATCTCCCCTACCACTTCATGACCTACTACTCTGGGTGGAGTTATTTTACTGCTACCAAATCGGTAAGTTCTTAAATCTGTTCCACATATCGAGGAAGCATTTATTTTGATAAGGGCATTATTGGGTTTTTTCTTTGGAAATGGAATGTCTTTAAGAAGTAATTCTTTATTCTCTTCGTAGATATATGATAACATTTTGATCTCCTAACTTATTTTCAAAATATAGTAAGTGATATTAAGTTACACATAACATTTTTTTGATTTTTATAAAAACTATTTTTTAGTTAAAGTCTCTTATTCAATTTTACTTCTTCCCAATTCCAGTCTTTTAATACTTGGGGATTTACAATGTAATCCGGAGTTTCACCTTTTAGAAGTTTTAATATCTGTTTAGACATCATCATAGGTGTATCCCAATATGAGTTTCTTGTATCTCCGCTTCTGTGATTTGTTACTGTAACATTATCAAACGAAAATAAAGGATGATCTTTTTGGGCAGGTTCTTTTTCATAAACATCTATTGCGGCTCCCATTATTTTTTTCTTTTTAAGTGCTTCTATTAAAGCTTCTGCATCTACCAAACCTGCCCTAGCTGTATTTATAAAATACGAAGATGATTTCATTTTTTCAAACTCCTCAAAGCCGATCATGCCTTTTGTTTTATCAGAAAGCCTGACATGCAGACTTATAATATCTGAGCTTCTTAATAATTCATCAAATTTTACTGGAATACATCCATATTTTTTTATGATTTCCACCGGCACAAAAGGATCATAAACTTGAATTATTGCTCCAAAATTTTGTAATTTTTTTACAACAAGTTTTCCAATTTGTCCAAAACCGATAATACCAATTTTTGAGTTAATTATTTCAGGTATATTTTCTGTATTTGGATAAATTTCTCTCCATCCTGTAATTCTTAGGGCATAATCTGATCTTGCAATATTTCTTGTTTCAGAAATCATTAAACCTATTGTATATTCTGCTACTGCGTTAGCATTATGATTTGGAGAATTTATAACTGCTATCTTTCTTTTTGTCGCTTCTTCAACATCTATATTTTCAACTCCCCCCCTGGCTGTTGCAATAATCTTTAAATTCTTTGCCTTTTTTATTATCTTTGAGCTGATTGGACAAATATGAATTGCGATAATATCTGCATCTTGTATTAGAAATTCAAGATTTCCCGGAGGTTCAAATCCATCTGGACCAAATTCCTCAACTTTTCTCCAAACAGTTCTTATATCACCTCTTGTTTCACTTTCTAATTCGGTTAAATTTACATTAGTTACTATTTTTTTTAAATCCCCAAATTTATATACTTGCCCCATTATCTCTTTTGGAATAAGTACATCACCTACCGCTACACCTTTCACTAAAAACCTCCATTTTGCAGAAATGTTTATTTTAATAACTATCTAATTTTGCTAACCTACTTCTTCTATTTCTCTGATTAATTCTAAAAACATCCGCGCTGTTTCTCCCACTACCAACTTTGCACATTTTTCTCTATTCGCTTTTTCACCCCAATATTTTTTTCTTAGGTTATTATCTCTAAGGTCTACTCCTAAGATATCACAGCAATTACAGCTTTTAAAATGGCTTATAAAAACCTTATACCATTTACTGCAGTATAAATAAGTTTCTTCTTTTTCTTTAAAATGCTTAAGACTGGTTCTCCCATATAGTATTCCTAAAATTAAAACGCCACCAACAAAAGCCCCGCAGGTCGACCCCATGTTTCCTATTCCGCCACCAAATCCTGTTGCACTTTTAAGGATTCCCTTATTTCTGATATTAAATAGTTCCATCATTGTTAAAACAACCGATTGACTACAATTCCAGCCATTATTAAGGTAAGAAGATGCTTTATCATACGCTTCTTTTTTTGTTTTATTGTTAATTTTAATAATTTTACTTTCCCTTTATATCAATTGGTGTTCTTAATTTTTCTACTACCAATTGATTCATCTCGCTCCAAAGTGCCATATGGCTGCCTACTAATTTAACATAAATATCAAATATTTCTTTGTAAATTTCTGTATTTTTTAGGTTTGGAACATATGTTTTTTTAATTTTTACCATATTATTAACTGCTTCTTTATGATTATTATATATGCCGAGCATCAATGCAGCATTTATTGCTGCCCCTCTCGCGCCATATTCGCTTCCGGAAGTAACTTCCATTATTTTCCCTGTACAATCTGAAATTATTTGTGCCCAAATATCACTTTTTGCTCCGCCACCTCCGAGGCGAACTTTTTCAAAATTTCCGGCTTTTTCAATCGCTTTATAATTGTGTAATGTTGATAGTGCCACACCTTCAAAAACTGCCCTAAGGAGATCCTCTTTGGTCGACCAATCTCCTAATCCAAGAAACTCTCCTCTTGCTCTTGGTTCTACAAATGGCGCTCTTTCACCCTGTAAAAACGGCAAGTAAAATACTCCATTAGCTCCAATCGCTACTTTCGAAACTTTTTCATCAATAATTTTATATTTATTCGTTTTTCTCTTTGCCGCTTCTCTGGCTTCTTCCAAACAAAATTCTTTTGCAAACCAATCAAGATTATTGGTAGCAGTCATTGCCATTGAATGAACAAGATATTGATGGGGAACAGTATGGCACGAAAGGCTATAAGCCTTATCTATAGTTGGTTTATCGGTTACTAACATATGTATGCCGGCAGTTCCAATAATAGAAAATGCTTCATTAGCATCTGCACAACCCAAGCCGAGTGCGGTCGAAGAACAATCCCAGGCGCCAACGGCAACGGGAGTACCTTCTTTTAATCCGGTTATTTCTGCTGCAGATTTAGTAATCTTGCCACCAATTTCGTAGGAATTTTTAATTGCAGGGAGTAGTCTTTTAAAATCTTTAGTACCTGTAACTTCTAAAACCGTATTTGAATATTTTCTCGTTTTTGGATCGAGCATTCCCATTGAAGGATCTGTTTCATCAGTCATTATTTCACCAGTCAGGCAATACCTTACCCAGTCTTTTGGCCAAAATACTGTTTTTGAATCTTCAAGAACCTTTGGATCATTTTCAATAAACCAGGGAAATATAATACCTGGACCACTGCCAGAATAATAAACAAGGCCACACGACTCTACAAGTTTATTAATGGTACCGTTTCTTTGCCACTTATCGATTATATAACCTGCCCTTCCGTCAAGCCAGCTAACAGCATTTCTTACCGGTTTTCCTTTTTCATTAATCAGCCATGTGCCAGCCCCTTGTGCACATAAAGAAATTCCCTTAATCTCTTCGGATTTAATCCCTGCATTTACAATAGCTTCTTTTACACTAAGCGTAACAGCGCGCCATACGTCTATCATATTCTGTTCCGCCCAACCGGGCTTCGGATGGATTATTAACGACTCATGATTTGACTTGGCTATTTCATTCCCTTCAAAATCAAATATTACACATTTCATCATCGTTGTTCCAACATCAATTCCAAGCAAATAATTTTTTTTCATGGCTTCCTCCATTTTTTTTAAAAAAATAATTATAGTCTTGATATACTACAAAAGTATATTATCACTGCTTGAATAATCCAATAGTAACAAAAAGTACTTTCAAAAAAATACCAGAAAGAAATAAAAAATTTAAAGAACTTATAACTAACTTAATTCCCAAAACTATAAGGTCCATAATCTTTCGGATTAGAACCAAAATACTCATCTGGGTGAGGGTGAACTATTATTTTCAACGAATCTTCAGCTTTCTTTTTAAGTGCTAGCGCTTCCATAATTTGCTCTAAAGTAAAATGATGAGTTATAAGGTGTTGTACTTTTAATTTTCCCTTAAATATAAAATCTGCAACTGTTTTTGTTTCTATAGGAGTTGAAGAATAACTCGAAGCATAGGTAATTTCTCTAAAAAAGAAATCATTGGGGTCAATGGTTAAAAGTTCTCCTGGTGCTGTCGGTCCAAATTGGCTCACTCTTCCACCTTTTCCAGTTAACTTTATACCTTCTTCTAAAACTTTAAGTCTTGGAGGAATAACTACTACAACATCAGCCAATCTTCCTTCATTTGAATCTTTAATTATTTCTTTTATTTCGTCTAAAGTATACTTCCCTCTATTAATTGTTAGGTCTACGCCTAAAGCTTTGGAATATTCTAATTTCCAGTCATTATAATCTGAATTAATAACCATTAGTGCACCCATTTTTTGCGCAACTTGAACAGCAGCCAAACCGAGAGCCCCTGCACCAATTACCAGAACTGTATCGCCGCCTTGTATTCCTGCTCGAGACATTAGCCGCCACATAGTAGCCATGGGCTCAATTAATGCTCCTACTTCAAACGAAATATGGTCGGGAAGATGTATTGTATCTATCCTTACATGACGTTCGGTTACACGAGTATATTCAGCATAGGCCGAAGGAATAAAACCATATTTATGGTATTCGGGGCACATTGTACCATGCCCTCGACGAAAATAACGACAATCTGGATCGGGAACACGATGATGAATAAATACTCTGTCGCCTTCTTTTACATTTTTTACATTTTTACCTACTTTTACCACATATCCTGCAGGTTCGTGACCAAAGCTTCCCGGTCCCTTTATATTCCATTCAATAACATCACTTCCACAAACTCCACAAGCCATAGGTTTAAAGAGTATTTCTTCATTACTAATTTCTGGAACCGGTATTTCAATAAGTTCCGGTTTACCTGTTTTTTTATTTACTACAACTGCTTTCATTTTTTCCCTTCTTTTAAATTATTAGCTACCTTAAAGATGAATGTGTATATTATTACATATTATGTAACTATATTATCAATGATATCATATTTTCATAACTTGTCAAATATTTTATTATTTTTTTTATTTAAAAATTAAAAGCAAACTCTTAATAATAATTTAAAAATATACTAATATAGAATCAACGCAGTAAAAGATCTCGTATTATAAAATATTTACATAAAAAGTTCATCTATTCCCATATTAATAAATTAACTAATCATTTTCTTGAAGCTCTAATAAATTGCAGATATAGAATTAAACAAAATTATTTAGACTATCTTAAAAAATTATGACTTTGATATAAATGCATGATAAATAATGGAGGAAATTTGGATTCTGGCAGAAAATATTATTTGGTTTGAATGAAAGAAAGGGAAAGATATTTACAAAAATTTGTATTTCATTGAAAAAATAACCCTGTAAAAATTTATTTTATAAGTTTCTATCTACTTTCTTCTATTGACTACTCTCTTATTTAATAGAAACGGTTATACTTTTTAATTGCTCAGTTAGTAAGATTTCGGGAAGATAAAAATTTAGCATCTCTCCCGGAGTCACGGTCTTTTTTTTATATGAAGCTAATACTTTCCCTTTATCATCCTTAAAATTAATCCTGACTGTTTCTGACGGGTCTTTTACTCTCATAAATAGTTTTATTTTTTTTCTTCCCGGTATAATATACTCTATATGTTGGGGAATCACATAAGCAATGTTGTCGCCCGGGATTATTTTTATTGATTGAGGACGATGCTTTCTTTCTTTTTTAAGGTATTTGCTCACTGCATGACCTGTAATCTCCCCTTCTTCAGTTACAAAATCGGCTAAATCATGCACATGAAGCACATTGCCGCAGGCAAAAATTCCTTCTATTTCTGTTTCCCGGTTCTCATTTACTATAGGACCCCCGGTTGCTCGATCTAATTTAATTCCCACTTCTGTAGATAATTCATTTTCAGGAATTAAACCCACAGATAAAAGGATAGTATCACAGCTTATTTCTTCTTCAGTACCGGGAATTACTTTAATATTTTTATCCACCCGGGCAATGGTAATTTTTTCTACTCTCTTTTTACCCTCGATATTAGTTATAGTCTGATTAAATTTTAATGGAATATTAAAATCATCTAAGCGCTGCATTTTATTGCAGATTAACCCGGTAGAAAAGGGCATAGTTTCTAAAACTGCTTTAACTTTTGCCCCCTCCAAGGACATCCTCCGAGCCATAATTATTCCGATATCGCCTGAACCAAGAATTACTACCTCTCGACCAGGTATATAACCTTCTATATTAATATATCTTTGGGCTGTACCGGCGGTAAATATCCCAGCAGGTCTACTACCGGCTATAGCAATCGCCTCTCTGGTCCTTTCCCGGCAACCCATAGCCAGAACAATAGCTTTGGCATTAACATACAATAATCCATCATCTCGATTTAAAGCTATAATCTGTTTTCCGGAAGTTATTTTTAATGCCGTCGTTCCGGTTTTTATATTGATTTTATGTTGTTTGATTTGAGAAATAAATTTATCGGCATATTCCGGTCCTGTTAGTTCCTCCTTGAAATATTGCAGGCCAAATCCCTTATGGATACATTGGGGAAGAATTCCTCCCAGATATTTATCTCTTTCTAAAAGTAAAATATTTTCTACCCCGTTTTTTTTAGCTTCTAAGGCAACAGCCATACCGGCAGGGCCTCCTCCGATAATCGCTAAATCACATTTTAATTTCATCTTAAATTTTATCCTCTTTTTTTACCATATCTTTGGTCATGGTCTTTAAAATTTCTGAACCCAATCCTTTTTTAGTTACTTTTAAGAAAGGAATTTTCAATTCTTCGGATAAAATTCTTAAAACTCTGGGACTGCAAAAACCTCCCTGGCATCGGCCCATCCCTGCCCTGGTCCTTCTTTTAATGGCATCAAGACTTCTGGCAGGCACCGGCTGTTGAACAGCCTGTATTATCTCTCCTTTACTTATATTTTCACATCGGCAGATAATTTCTCCATAATCAGAATCTTTTTCAATTATCTCCTGCCATTCTTCTATCTTATTTAAATAATCCGCTAATCTCGGTAGCTCATTTAAAGTTTCCACAAAATTATCTTGGTAATTTAATTCTAATTTAGGAAAAATTTTACTTGCCACTTCTTTTAAAATGCTCAATACCATTTCTGCAATAGCAGGAGCAGCACTTAGACCTGGAGATTTAATACCCGCCACATTGATAAATCCCTTAATCTTTTTAGAGGCTTCAATAATAAAGTCTTCTCTCTCTTCAATGGTTGCTCTCAAGCCAGAAAAAGAAGTTACCGTATCCTGATCGGGAAGATGAGAAATCAATTTTTTAGCTTCGGTATATATTTCATCCATCCCGGTATCAGTTGTAGCCAAGTCATCTTTTTTCTTCACAGGATAGCAATTAGGACCTATCAATAGATTTCCATGAACTGAAGGAGATATTACAATACCTTTTGACAGTTTAGTTGGTATAGGGAAAAGAACATGATTCACCAAGCTACCCCATTTTTTATCAAACAACTGATATTCACCTTTTAGAGGATTTATCCTGAAATTATATCCGGCAATCTTAGCTATCTCATCAGCGTATAACCCGGCAGCGTTTATTACAATCCTGGTATTAATTATTCCTTTGTTGGTTAATACGCTAACTACCTGACTATTTTCACATTTAAGATCTATCGCCTCTGTTTCCAGTAATACTTTAACTCCATTTACCACTGCATTATCAGCCAGGGCAATGGTAAATTTGTAGGGAGAAATAATTCCGGCAGAAGGAGCATAAAGAGCATATTTCGCTTTATGATTCAAATTTGGCTCTAATTTAAATAATTTATCACCGGTAACTATTTCCAAATTTTTTAGGTTGTTCTTCTCCCCATTTTCCTTTAGTTCTTTCAATTTTTTTAGATCTTTCTCGCTGAAACCTATCACGAGTGAGCCTATTCTTTTAAAAGGAACTTTCAAATCCTGGCATAATTTATCAAACATAGCATTACTTTTGATGTTTAACTGGCCTTTTAGAGTATTGAAATCTGCGTTATAACCGGCATGAATAATTCCCAAATTGCCCTTACTGGTCCCCATGGCTACATCATCTTCTTTTTCTAAAAGAATTATATTTAGATTATATCTGGATAATTCTCGGGCGATTACTGTTCCAATTACTCCTCCGCCTATAATTGTTACATCTGCTTTCATTAATATTCTCCTCGTATAATAACTTGCATAATAAATAGTTGATCAAGGTATACTTGTAATATTTTACTTTTTAAGCTTGCAAAACAGCTTATTTGCATAATAAATAGGCTTAAGAATTAAGAACAAAGAAAGCATTACAATAAACTTTTCCTAATTTATGAAAAAATATAGAAAAGTATATTTTTTAAAACCTTTCTATGGATAGCAATTAACTCAATTAGTGTTCAAATTAATATATATTTTTTTGTTTTTCACCGACAATACCCCACTTATCAAATGCGGTATCCAATTCTTTATACCGGCCTTTGGCATCTTTTAAACTTTCCCCGTTCATTACCACATTAACGGCTTGTCTAAAAGCTTTTGCCCCAGCCTGTGCACCCATCGGATGTCCATGCATTGCTCCGCCCGCAGCAATAATAATATCATTGCCAAGTTTCTCCATAAGTACTTGTGTGTGTCCAGGATGAGTTCCTCCGCCAGGCATTGGCCAGGTTCTTTTAATATTCTTTAGAGGAGTAGAATGCCCTAAACAGCATTGCCTGAATTTATCTTCAATTAGTGGAAATTTACCATACGGACTTAATATGATTGTCATATCGAGACCGGCAAGTCTTGGTAATTTTGCTTTTACCAGTTCTGCACTTATACCAGACCACGCAGATTCATACATAACTCCTGCAAAATCTGAGTGAGCTAAAATAGGCACATTGATTTCGGGATCTTCGGTAAGCGTCCGCGCTGCATCAAATCCAATGGTTAAGTAATTCACCATAAGACAATTTGCTCCTGCTTCCAAACATTTAAATGCGTTTTCCTTCAGCTTGTCTACTCTATCAGTAATATTTACAGCATATAATGTTTTTTCTCCCTTTTCTTTATCAGCCCTTTTTAAAACTTCCATAACTTTTTTTACTCTATCTTCAGAAGCAGAGTATCCTGCATTTGAAATTAATTCATCATCTTTTATTATATCTGTTCCGCCAACGGCTACTTCATATGCTAATTTGGCTGTTACTTCGGGTGTTAATCCAGCACAGGGTTTAATCATATTATTAATCAAAGGCCTTTTAGGTACATTTAGAAGTTTTCTTACACCTTCTACGCCAAATTTTGGTCCTTTTAAAGCCTTAAGCCAAACTTCAGGAAATTCAAGATCCAGCAATTTTAATTTCCCACCACTAGAAATATTGCCTATTACTGTGGTGAATAACATTGCAAATTGGACAGTAAAATTTGATGTAGGAAAAGCAATCCTTACTACAAATTGTCTTTCCGATATATCGTCAGGCAATTCCCACGAATAATTTGGGACCTCATAGATTCCAATAACACGAGCTATATGTTCTTTTCTTAGTTCCGACGTTTCAGCTGGAAGCTGAAGCCATGTACCTGTACTTTGTTCTACGGCTAAAGATGTTGCATATTTTAAAGAATCGATGTTCTTTTTACCTGCAACATAATATGTTGCAATAATATACTTTTCTCTATTTATATTGTCTGGTGAATCAAATAATATGGGATCTATCATCTTTATTCTCCTTATTAATTGTTTTTAATTACTTATGTTTTTTTATTTTTTAATAATATCAACAAAAAAAATTAAATATCCATTGCTTTTAAAATTGAATCGGCCAATGAAAAATCAGTAATTAATACATCTATCAAATCTCCTTTTAATGCAGCAAGAACTGCATGTGTTTTTAAACTACCTGCAACAACACATATTTTTGTTTTAATCTTTTTAAATTGTTCAAAATTGATCGCTATTGTCCGATCTCTTAATTTGGTTTCACACTCCTTTCCCTCTAAATTAAAAAAACGAAGACAAATATCTCCTACAACATTCTCATTTTTTAGTTTTTTAAGTTCTAAAGGTGTTAGATAGTTGGATATTGCAAGTATAGATTTTAGTTCTGGATAGAAAGCACCAATACCATTTACTGCAATTGTAACTTTCTCAAACATTTCAAATACTTCCCTCGCGTTTTTTTCTTTTTTGATAGAATTAACTATATCATTGCTACTCATAAGACCTTCGGTTAACAAAGTATATTGTTTTCCTCCAAAAGCCATTGCCATTCTGGAAACAAGAGGTCTTACATCAAGTTCATCGCTGCAATTAGCGATACTCCCGTGAAGAGTAACAAAAGAGGCGTTGGTTTTCTGAAAAGGATTAAGAAAATAAATAAGATTGGCTATTGTAGAACCCCAGGTAATACCTAAAACATCTTTCTCTCTTATCATTCTTTCTATATAACGTGCTCCTTCAAGTCCTACTATTCTTTTTGTTTCTTCATAGGAATCCAAATCTATATGTGGGCTGGAGGCTATAATCACATCTTTCAATTTAAATTTATTTTTAATCTTTTCTTCCATTTCAATATACTTAATATAAGGATCTTTAATAATAAATTCTATAATTTTATCTTCTTTTGCTTTTTTCAATAAGCGCGAAACTGTGGGAACGGAAATATTTAATTTACTTGCAATTTGACTTTGCGCCAAACCTTTCAAATAATATAAATATGCTGTTTTTATAATAAGAAAAGTAGACTGATTATAAATTTCGGGTTTCAATTTTAGTATGACACTCCTTCTAATTATAAATCTTTTATAAAATTCAGGAAATCTTGTGGAATAAATATCGCTTCCATTTCAGAAACTCTTATTTAATATATATATTTGAAACTTGTATCTTTAATTTTTATAAATTATTTAATGAGTACGAATTTTAGTAATTTATTTTAATTATAATGATGCTATAGTATTATTTCAATAGTGAAAATATTTTCACTAAAATTATCACTTGAAATTTGTTCTAATTTTAAAATAGTAGCTATTGTAATCTTTTGATCAGTTAACCTAATCAATTTAGATAAAAGGAACCATAGAAAATATCTTAAGAAAAAAGTCGCGAAACTACTTATAAAAAATTATTAACATTAATTGTCTTTTTGTAAATAAATTAAAAGAGGTAAGTCTGTGTGTGTGGAGGGGGGGGGCGGAACAGGCATAAAAAAGGTTATATTAAATTCTGTAAAATAAGAATTCTTTAAGATGTTGTTAGGGAATTTTGTATAAAATTAATTCCAAATACAATGTCTTATTTTTTCTTACATATTTTTCTATCTTTCACTCTGAATCTTCTTTAAATATCCACTCTCTCTAAAAAAATTCAAGAGGGTCTAAAGGTACACCCATCTCTTCCCTTACTTTAAATAAAAGAGGTGTTATATCAGCTTCAAAAGCTTCAGTTATTATCTTCTCAGCCATAATTATATCTTCATCTTGTTGGAATTTCTTTAAAGATTTTCTATCTACAATTAGAGCTTTTGCATAGGTTTTATGGATATTTTCAACACTTTGGATCATTTCTTCAATTTTTAGTTTAAGATTGTGACACTAATCTATCATATAAACTATATCAGCCTTTATTTCATCCTCTTCTGCTGATACCAGTTCATTTAAAATAAGGAAAAATTCATAAGAATTTATATTCTATAACTATACGCATATCATTTTGTAAATTATCGTAGATCTCTTTCAAGCTATCTTCCAATCTATGCTTTCTCTTTCTCATATCATCCTGTCCGGGATAGTTGGTTCCATCGCCTAACCAGAGAGAAATATCTTTAAATTTAAGTGCCTTAGCAATTTCTATACACTCCAGAACATGATTAATATCCCTTTTTTTTAGAATACATCTTTGTTTTCTATTTTATTTTGAATAATTTTTTAAAAACTCCTCCACTTCTTCGCGATAGGGCATAGCAGGAGCTGTGCCAATTTTGGTTACGTTGAGACTTGCGGCAGCATTAGCAAAATATGTCGCTTCCACTAAATTCTTCCCTTCAGAAAGAGCAATAGCCAAGCCTCCATTAAAAGCATCTCCTGCCCCTGTAGTATCCACAATCTTTACTTCTTCAAAAGTAGGTACATGAGTGGTTTCTTTAGAATTCACTACTAAAGCCCCTTCTTTTCCTAAGGTAACAATTACATTCTTTACTCCGGCAGATATAATTTCCTTGGCAGCTTTTTCAGCTTCTTCAACTGTATTAACACTTCGATCAGTAATTAGTTCCAACTCACTTCTATTGGGAGTAATTAAAGATACTTTCTTTAAAATATTTTTCTCCAACTTCTGCCCCGGGGCAGGATTAAGAATGGAAATAGTATTATTAGACATATAAACTAATTTTATAACATGTTCCGCAATTTCCACCGGAATCTCTAACTGCAGCAGCACTATATCTGCACTTATAATAATATCTCTTGCCATTTCCACTAATGGAATATCTATCTCCATATTGGATCCGGGAGCTACTACTATCATATTTTCCGCAGTTTTATCATCTACTAAAATAAAAGCCATGCCCGTATGCTGAGTTTTGCTTACCTTAAGATAGTCAATGTTAATCTTCTCTTTAATAAAATTGTTTCTGGCAATCTCACCAAAATAATCTTCTCCTACACAACCTAAAAAACAAACTTCAGCACCCAACCTTGCTGCCGCAACAGCCTGGTTAGAGCCTTTTCCTCCTGGCCCCAATTTAAATGGTCCCCCTAAAACGGTCTCTCCATGTTTTGGAAGCCAGGGAGTCTTGGACATCAAATCTGTATTATAACTTCCCACAATTACAATCTTACTTTTTTTCAAATTATTCACCTCCGACTATATATCATTTTCATTTTTTACAAATTTTAATGGTTCATTTTTCAAGAAACGATCAATTTCCTTACCTAAAATCTCAAAAGGAGTTATCATTGGATTCAAAGAATGTCCAGCTAAATGGGGAGTTAAGGTAATATTTTCAAGTTGTAAAAAAGGTGAATTACTGGAAAGCGGCTCTACATTAAATACATCTAAAGCAGCTCCTCCTATTTTGCGATTTTTTAAAGCCCTATACAATGCCCTGCTATCAACTAAACCTTCTCGAGCAGTGTTGATTAAATAAGCAGTTGACTTCATTAAAGAAATTTCTCGTGAACCAAGTATATTCTTAGTTTCTTCGCTATAACGATAATGAAGTGAAACAAAATCAGAGTTTTGTAAAAGGTAATCAAGCTCTACTGGCTGGCACCCTGCATTTATTATTATTTCTTTTGGCACAAATGAATCATATACCAGAATATTAACTTCAAAGCCACTTAATTTTTTAGCAACCTTACTCCCTACTTGTCCAAAACCAATTAATCCAACGGTCTGCCCTTTAAGATTATAACAATAATTTGAATTAATATATTGTTTTCCCCATAAACCATTTCTAAGCGCTATGGAACTACGAACAATATTTTTACTTTCACAAATCATTAAACCAATTGTAAAATCCGCAACTGCATCAGCGCTTCGACCGGGAGAGTTAGATACCGGAATCTTCCTTGAATTTGCAGCTTGTAAGTCAATATTTTCCCAGCCGCCTCTCAAGATCCCAATGAATTCCAAATTTTTTGCTGCAAATATTACTGAAGAAGGAATAACGGTAAAATGAACTACCAAAATATTAATATCTTTTATTATATTTATTAATCCTGGGGGAGCTAGCTCTTCGGAAGGTCCGTGCACTTCCATTCCTAACATTCTTTTCTGAAAATTTTCCTGAGAATCATCGGGACGATCTGAAAATGTAAAAAAATCCAAGTTGTACCGACTTAACCATTCTAACTGATTAATCATAAACTCTGATGTGAAATATCGGTCATTAACCAGGAGTATCTTTTTTCTTTTTTGCATACTTTTTCCCCTAACTTCTAAAAAATATGATTGCTATCAGTTAAATTACGAGGCAAATGCAGACTTATTATAAAATTATTTGCTAATTTTGAAAATATAACTCTACATACTTTTACTGTATTTATATTTTAAAAAAAGTAAATTTACTATTTAAAATTTTTTCATTTTAAATTACAAGAATAAGAAAAATTATTGCTCGATATAATTAGTTACAACACAGCCTCGAAAGTGGAAATCACATAAAAATTGGTTAATAAATTATAACTATTAGGGGTAATTTATTTTATTGCAATTTTAGTTTACCTTTTCAAATATGCAATACATGCCTTTTCCTGCTCTTGTCGGCACAAAACATTTATTACAAGAGATACAGATAGCTTTTTTGGTATCACCCGATTGCCAACGTTTAATCAAATCCGGTTCCCGAATTAAAGGTCGACACAGTGAAATATAATCCGCCTGTTCTTTTTCTATCAATTCTTTAGCTACCTCATAAGAACGGATTCCACCCACTAAAATTAAAGGAACAGCTATTTCCCGCTTATATAATTTTGCGGCATCACGATAGTATACCTCTTCTTCTTTGGAATCAATCCTGCCTTCCCTAACAGATGCATATTCGCTGATTTTAAGGCTTATGCTGCCGCTTAACTCAATAGCATCAATACCTGCTTGCTCCAACATTGCCGCTACTTGCAACATTTCACTCTGCGTCAAACCTTCCTCTGTAAAATCTTCCGAATTTAATTTAATGATAACAGTAAATTGTTTGCCTAATGCAAGCCTGATGGTTCGAAGGATTTCTAAAATAAGGCGTGCCCTATTTTTTATACTGCCTCCATATTCATCTGTTCTTTTATTAAAAAACGGAGATAAAAACTGGCTAAGCAGGAACCCATGAGCGGCATGAAGCTGAACCCCGTCAAATCCTGCATTTTTTGCTCTAACCGCAGCATTTTTAAAATCCTCAATGGTTTGGGAAATCTCACTTATAGTCATTGTTTTACAATGTTTGTCTTTAATTTCCACAGGAGAAGGTCCCAGTGGTCTGCTTTTGGTTAAATTAACCAGAGCTTTAGCCCCTGCGTGGTTAATCTGCATAATAATTTTACTTCCTTCATTGTGAACCTTTTCAACCATTTTTTTATAACTGGTAATAAGCCGGTCATCATAGATACCTAATTGCCGAATACCTGCCTGCCCTATTGGATTAACATAGGCATGGCTGCTGATGATCAACCCTACTTGCCCTTTTGCCAGTTTCACCATTAAATCAGTCAGTTCTTCACTACAGGAACCATCCGAATTTGCCATCCCCTCCCAGGTTGCACTGCGGACAAATCTATTTTTTAATTTCATTTGATTCATTTTTGTTATTTCAAATAATTTTCTCATTGATTACTTCTTCCTCTGTAAATGTTTATTTTGTTTAATTGAAATTTCAATAGAAAGTTTTAATACCTTTTTTCCATAAAAAACTACCGGATACATCATAGGCTTTTCTTAGATAAAATATAAGGACAGGTATCCCATTTTTACTATTATTTCCAAAGAAGAAACCAGGAAATTTATGAAACATGTAGGAATGGAATAAAAATACAATTTTTAAATTGAAGTGGACTTTATATTACGTAATCCAATGGTTATCAATAACAACAAACCCCAAATAGCAATGGTTAAATGTGCACTCAATCCTAAAAAATTAAAAGTGCTCGAAACAAGCTGCAGTATAAAAAGAGCAAGAACAAGTCCACTGATTCTTCCAAAACCACCATATGGATCTACTCCACCCAAAACTGAAATAAGAATTGTAATTAAAAGGTAAGATGATGCATACCCTGCTTTTGCTGAATTAAAACGTGAGATCATAATTGTTGAAGCTATTCCGCACAACAAACCTGACAAAGCATAAGTTATTACAAGTGTCCGATTAACGTTTATACCGGAAAATCTTGTTGCTGTTTCATTCGAACCAATCAAGTAGTTGGCAATTCCAAAGGGAGTTCTCCTTAAAAGAATTGAAACAAGGATTGCAAGACCAAGAAAAATAAGAAATGGAATTGGTATACCGAGAAATATTCCATTTCCTATATATTGATATTCCTCAGGAAAACCGGAAACAACATATCCTTTAGTTACTAAAATACTAATACCTCCTACCAGTGTCATGGTACCAAGTGTCGCTAATATTGGTGAAACGCCAATATAAGCAATAAGAACTCCATTAAATATTCCAATCAATACAGAAACCAGCCAACCAGCCAGGATAGCCAGCAGAATTATGGGAATTGGACTCCCGGTCATTGATTCAGTAATCATTCGGGTCATGATAAAAGCAGAGACAATTCCCGCCATATTCGCAGTTGCAATGATAGATAAATTAATCCCTCCACTTAGCATGGTGATCATGATAGCCAAAGAAAGGATACCAAGTTCAGGTAATTGAAAAGCCATGGACTCAAAATTATTGGCTGTCAACACTTTCCCCGGAAAAAATACGAACAGTAAAAGAATAATAAACAGTAAAGCTATCACTAAAATTGACAATGTCGGATCTTTCTGATATATCGAACGAATATTAAAAAGATTATTATCATTATTATTCAACACAGATTTGTTACCTCCTCAAGCTTTTCTTTTACGATTATAGGCATTAATGCCTACGCTACAAATGATAATTAAACCAATAATTAATTTATGCCAATATGATGAAACTCCCATAATAATCAGTCCATTCCATACAATTGCCAGAAGGGCAACCCCCATAGCTGTTCCAAGCACACTACCTGCACCACCTGCCAAGCTTGCTCCTCCAAGAACCGTTGCCGCAATAACTTCTAATTCCCTTCCTACGATGGCATTGGGTTGAACCGAGTGAAGGATTAATACCTGTCCTACAGAGCCAATTCCTGATAAGAATCCTATATAACTATAAACAAAAATAGTTAAACCCAAAATATTAAATCCCGCTCTCCTTGCTGCTTCAATATTTCCACCCATTGCAAATATTTTCCTTCCCAGCATAGTATAATTTAAAATAATATAAGTCAGGATAAAAACGAGCACCAGCAAAATAACCGGAAGAGGGATACCATAATAAGTTCCGTCTGCGGCTGTAAAACTAAAAACATTGTGAGATTGATTAAACCAATCAGGAAAATTGTAAATCCACTTCCCACGTGTGATAAATATGGTAAAACCATAAAAAAGATTTAATGTTGCAATGGTAATAATCATGGCGGGAGCTTTAAGATAATAAATTAAAAATGCATTTGTGCCTCCCAACACTATTCCAATAATCCCGGCGACCAGAAAAGCACTAAACAGGTTACCACTGTAATCAATGATAGTAATTGCCATAATATATTGGGCAACGGTGGCAATTGCAGTGAAAGAAAGATCAATTCCGCCGGATATCAGTACAACAAGCATTCCTGCCGCCATTATTCCTAGAAAAGAATAGCTGATCAGGAGATCAAGGAGATTTTCCCATGTAAAAAAATTTTCAGTTGAAAAAGCAAAAAATACTATCAACGCAACAATGACTAAAAAAAGAAAAAATTCAAATTTCTTAAACATTTTACTCATCTTGTCCATCTCCGATTATCTTGTCATTAAGTTCTTTCTCAGTTACTTCTTCAGGTTGGAATGTCTCCACAATCCTACCTTTTCGCATGAGTAAAATATAATGGCAGTTGTATAAAATTTCAGGCACTTCATCAGATATTAAAATAATTCCAATATTTCGTTGTGATAATTCTCTCATAATTTGATAAAGACTATTTTTTGCAGCGATATCAACACCTACGGTTGGAGAATCCAAAATAAGAATTTTAGGATTGGTTGCCAGCCATTTTGATAGAACAATTTTTTGTTGATTACCGCCAGAAAGTGTTTTTACCGGATTTTCGATACTTGAGGTACGAATTGATAAAGTATTAATCCAGTGTTGCACTGTACTTTGTTGCTTTTTTTGGTCAATCATTTTCAGATGATTTAACAATTTTTCAAAAATGGTAACTGTCGTATTATTTTTAATAGTCTGTTCCATAATTAAACCCTGTTCAATGCGATCTTCAGGAACATACCCAATTCCTGCTTCAATGGCGCTTTCATTTGATTTAAAATGCACTTGCTTCCCCTCTAATAATATTTGTCCATAATTTGGCGGGTTCATACCAAAAAGCGAAAATGCCAATTCAGTCCGGCCTGAACCAATCATGCCTGCTATTCCTAATATTTCGCCTTGATGGAGTTTAAAATTAATATCTTTATATTCATTCTTTTTCGATAAATTTTTTACCTCTAATAGTGCTTTCCTATTCTCAACTTTTTCTGATAACTTTTTCTGGACAAATTCCTTCCCGGTCATTAAATAAGATAATTTCTTATCATCAATTTCAGTGCGTTTAAATAAACCCACTTTACTTCCATCCCGAAGAACAGTAACCCGTTCAGATATCTCCATGACTTCATCCAATTTATGACTGACAAATAAAACGGTAATTCCTGCACTCCTTAGTTGTTGAATCACGGAAAAAAGAGCATCTATTTCATGACGTGCCAGGGAAGAAGTCGGTTCATCCATAATAATTAATTGAGCATTTGTCGCAATAGCGCGACAAATGGCTACCAATTGTCTATCTGCAATTGAAAGTAAACCAACAGTTTCGTTAAAATCCAAGTTAACTTTAACTTTTTTAATTGTTTCTCTGGCCACATTTTTAATATTTTTCCAATCAACCCATTGAATACCACCTTTAGTGTAATAATTCACAAAAATATTTTCCCCTACCGTTAAATTGGGAAAAACAGAAAGGTCCTGATAAATAACCTGTATCCCCTTTTGGATTGATTTAATCGGTGTAAGATAATTTTCTCTTTGATGATTGATAATTATTTCTGCGCCTTTTTCAGGTCGTACAACTCCGGAAATAATCTTAATCAAGGTACTTTTTCCAGAACCATTTTCACCCACAAGGCAATGTACCTCACCCTTCTTAATAGAAAAATCTACTGATTTTAGCGCATGAACACCGCCATAATTTTTACTAATATTATGCATTGTTAAGATTTCTTCATTCATATCGGGTTCATCTCTCCAATTTTTTAATTATAATTCAACAAATCTCTTTTTACTCAATATTTTATTTACGTTTATATCATAGGATATTATTTTAAATTCACGGCAAAATAAGAACAAGGGAAACCGATTTCTATTCTAAACCGATTTCCCTTTTTTTTGGTTTTGTGAATCAGAATCCAAGTTTGTCTGCATTTTCAGCAGTGATATTAAGTACGCCATGTAACCTGATAGTTTTTTCTTCAAAATCAACAACAGCTGCACCTAAGCCCGGAATTTCCATTCCATCTTTAATCTCTTCACCATCAAGTAATAATTTAGCAACATAAACCATTGAATATCCTAATTTTTTTGGATCCATCATTGAACCGGTTTGAATCAATCCTGCTTTCAAGTAAGGAGCAGACTGTTCGGGCATAACGCTACCCACAACAATAATTTCACCTGCCATATTTTTGGCTTTTAAAGCTTCAGCAGCACCAATAGGCCCCAAACTTCCAATTCCGATTATGCCTTTTAAATCAGGATACGCTTTCATGAGTTCATTGGTTCTGGTAAAAGAAAGTTCAATGCTTTCTCCACAGGGAATCCGGTTGGTTACTAATTTCATATTTGGGTATTTTTCTTTTTGAACTACTAAAGCAGCATCAGCCCAGTCATTATGGAATTGAACTTCAAGTCCACCTACAAACAAAGCAAATTCTCCTTCTCCATTCATTAATCCAGCAAATTTTTCAAAACTGTTAGCACCCCATACTTTTGGATCAACTGTTTCTATATCCCAATCAGCCCCTTTTTGTCCTACGGCTTCATTGGTAACCACAACAATTCCTTTTTTCTGGGCTTTCAGTAAAACCGGTTCTAGAGCTGAAGGGTCATTCGGTGTAACACAAATGGCATCAACCCCTTTAGCAATAAGGTCTTCAATCATTCGGACCTGTTGAGCAGGATCAGGTTCAGTCGGAGCGATCTGGTATGAATTTACATTTAACTCTTCTCCGGCTTGTACTACACCTGATTCTTCGACATTTCCAAAGGGAATACCGGCAATTTTGTAGACATGAACAATTTCATAATCCTGGGCACTCACCATCCCGGTTAAAAAAAGACTAATTAATATAATGCTTAGTAAAAATAAGAATTTTTTATTCAATATACCTTTCATAATTTTCCTCCTAATAAAATTTTTTTGAGATATTGATATTTTACACTATGCTGTAAATTAAATTCATTTTTATAGCATGATTTTACAATGAATCCAATAAAAATGAATTTAGAATAACTAATCATCACCTCCTTTTTCTTTTTCGACCTAACTACTTACCATGCCTAATAAGTGTGTGAATTAAGTTAAAAGATCTTTATATTCACTATAAGCCATTTCGCAACCAGATAATTTTTGAGGTTTATAAAGATGGAATTGAAAAGAATATTTTATAATTTCTTTAGCTTCTTCCCAAGAATGAATCTTTTCTCTTGCTATTAGCTGGGTTATTAAATTACCGACAACAGTTGCTTCAGGAAGACCAACCATGACTTCTTTACCAGTGACATTAGCTGTTAGTTGACATAGTGGTTGTGCCTTACTTCCGCCACCGATAATATAAATCTTTTTGATCTCATTCTTGGTAATTCGTTCAATCCATTCAATATAATACCGGTAATTTAGAGACAGGCTTTCATAAATACCCCGTATCATCTGAGCAATATTTTGATGTTCAGTTCTTCCTTTTTCCTTTTGATATATTTTCATTGCTGATGGCATATCAATTGAACTAATAAATCGCTTATCATTGGGATTAACAAAGTAACGCCAGGGCTCTTCCTGTACAGCAGCATGATCAGCTTCTTGATAACTGGTCCAAAAACCTTTAATCTTCCATTGATTAACACATTGATTGAACATCCATAAACCGGGCAATATTTTATGATAAAGAATTTCTCCTTTGGCACCACATTCATTGGTAAAATTACCCGCCAGAGAAGCCTGGCTGGTATTAGGTTCATCCAATTCAATCCCAAGAAGAGACCAGGTGCCCAAACTAATGTATACATTGCTATTTTTATCCTCCAGAGGAAGTGCTGCAACAGCAGAAGCAGTATCATGGGTAGCAACCGAAATAACCGGAATATCATCGGTAAGGTTACATTCTTTTTTTATTTCCGGAAGAAGACTTCCAATCACTTTTCCCGGCTTTATAATCGTCTGTAGAATATTAGTAGGAATAGAGAGTTTTTCTAATATAGTTTTTTCCCATCTCATTTCCCTGGTATTGAAAAATTGAGAAGTGGACGCCATAGTAAATTCATTATATTTTTTCCCTGTTAATAGAAAATTAAAAAAATCAGCGATAAAAAACATTGTTTTTGCTTCTTTTAAAATCCAAGGTCGATTAATTAAATCGGCATAAAATTGAGGAAGAGTATTAAAATTAATAAACTGGATACCGGTCAGGCGATAGATTTCCTCTTTGGGAATGATTTTAAAAATCTTTTCAAAAACACCATCTGTGCGGTGATCCGTATGATGATAGGTATTGGAAAGCATATTATCATTTTGATCGAGAAGGACATAATCAACACCCCATGAGTCAATCCCAATACCCGAAATATCACTTTTCAGTACATTACCAACCTGAAAAAGACCGTTTTTTATTCCCTGATAAATATTAATTAAATCACATAAAAGATGTCCCTGAATAAAAACCTGCTGATTCCGAAATTGATAAACTTCTTCCAGATCTAATTTTTTTCCATCAAAGTGACCAATATGAAGACGCACATGAGAATTACCGATATCAATAGCTAAAAAATGCGATTCTCGTTGCATTAATTACAGCCTCCTAAATTTAATGAACTGTTTCGAGAACAAAAATAGTAGTATAATTAAATAAAAAAATGCAATATTATCTAATTTAATTTTAGTTTAAGCAAAATTTCTTGTCAAGGAGAGTATAGTCAACTATTCCAATACTGGAAATTTCGTCTCCTAATATCTTGCCTGCTCTAAAAAGCTCATTTTTCACTTCCTGAAAGATAACCTCGAATATAATCCGTTTATTGTTATTCCCTTATTTCTAATTCTTAATCATACTCTAGTAAATAAGTAAATAATTTACATTCATATATTATTTAGTCAAATATTGATAGTTATTTTATGCCTAATTTTTTAAGAAGTTTATTTGCTTCTTTTTTAGAAATTTGACTAGGCTCCTGATTAAACATCCCTGCCATTGCTGAAATATAACAACAAGTTTCAAAAGTTTCAAGCCTGGCAAAAGCCCATTCAATACTTTCTCCACAAGTAGTTACACCATGATTAAATAGAATAAAAGCATTTCTTCCTTTTCTTAACCCTTCTGTAAAAGCATCTGCAAATTCATCTGTACCAGGCATACAATAAGGAATATATTCTATTTCCCCAAGCATAAATATGGTTTCTGGCAAAACTCTTGTAGAAATTTTTTTATGAGTAATAGAATATATTGTTGCCCACTTCGGGTGAGCATGAAAAATACTCTTAACATCATCTCTTTCATTATATATTCTAATATGCATTCTATATTCTGATGAAGGATCAAGTTTACCTTCAATCTTTTCTCCATTTAGATTTAGAACTACAAAATCATTAATAGTAAAAAAATGTTTTACAAAGAATGTTGGAGTAATATATACTTTATCTCCAATTCTGACACTCATATTTCCACCAGTTGATTCCGTAAGACCTCTGTCCCATGTTAATCTAACATATTCAGCTAATTTAGTTAATATTTCTTGTTTTTGCATTTTAAAACACTCCTCTTATTTTTTTTATACAAACTCAAACATCAAGCAGATTCAATTCTATACATCTCTGCTTTGATTTTATAGTTTGATATTCATGTTGGCACTGGCAATTATCTTTCCCTATTCATTTATTAAAATCGCTTTACATATTGCCGTTCCTAAATTTAAACCGGCAGCACTCATTTTTTTCTCATTTATATTTTATAAAACAAAAAAGAATTAATACCTATTTTAGAATGGTTTACTCTTGTTTCTTCTGATATAAATTTGATCAACCGCTGCATTAGTATCCCAAAGAGAAAGAAGATAAAGGATAGTATGGGCAATATCTTTGGGATCCATTAACACAGAAATATCCAAATCAGGACGTGCATCGCCAACCATATCAGTATAAACACCACCAGGCAAAATAGCAGAAACCCGAATATTCTGCTCTTGTAATTCAACGGCCAATGATTTGGTCAAACCCATGACTCCGTGTTTACTGATTCCATAAGCACATTGTTCATTGTAACCTTTAAAACCAACAACACTTGAAATATTGATAATATAACCGCTGTTTTTCTCTTTCATCAACTTTATAGCTTTCTGGCAAGCAAGAAAAACACTTCTTATATTAACATTCATTATCTTATCGAATTCTTCAATTGGAAAATCTTCGGTGTTACCAAAGGACGCAACACCGGCATTATTGATCAGCACATCCAGACGTTGATATTTTTTTTTGATTTGTTCAAATAATTGAATTACTTCATTCTCTTTAGAAAAATCTGCTTTAATTACTACCGCTTTTCCCTTAAAATGATTTATTTCTTCCTTGACTTGCTTTAATTTTTTTTCATCTCTTGCTACTAAAATGACTTCTGCACCGGATTGCGCTACAGCAATACTAATAGCTTTGCCAATTCCTCTGCTGGCCCCGGTCACAAGAACAACCTTATCTTTTAAATTATTAATACACATTTTACCACCTTGATTAAATTATTTAATTATTATGATTTTTTTACTTTATGTTTTTAATATTTGTTATTTTATTTGTCAATACCACGCATGATATTTTTCCCTCTCCTCTTTCTAAAAAGTAATCTTTAGTGCTTTTTCCATAAAGGCTTCCTCTTTTCAAGAAAAGCCTGTACCCCCTCTTTTGCATCTTGAGACATGCATAAAGAAGCAAAAAGTTCACCCATATAATCTATTGCTTGATGATAGGGCAAATCCTGCATCTGATAAATACCTCTTTTCCCTATTTGAAGAGCAAGGGGACTTTTTTGGGCAAATTTTTCTGCCCATTCCATCGTCTTTTCTTCAAGTTCCTCGGAGGGAACTACCTGGTTTACTAAACCTAGCTTTTCTGCTTCTTGTGCAGAAATAATATCTCCGGTTAGAATTAACTCCAAAATCTTTTTTCTTCCAACCAATCGGGATAAAGGAACAGCAGGTCCTAAGCAGATCAATCCAAGATTAATAGCCGTTGTACCAAATTTAGCATCTTCGGCAGCAATGGTAAAATCACTGGCATATGCCAAACCTGCTCCATTCGCAATCGCATAACCTTTTACCGATGAAATCACTAACTTCTTCATCCGGGCAATGGTATGGTTATGTTCATCCATTAAATGAATAAATTCCTGATACTCAGAAGCATTTTTATCTTTAAACTCATCTAATGCAATACCGGTAGAAAAATGTTCTCCGGCCGCTTTTATGATAATGACTCGAATATCATCTTCTCTCTCTAATTCCCAAAGCGCACTATTTAATTCTTTGGCAAATGGAACATTAAAGGTATTCCTCTTTTCTGGTCGATTTAAGGTAATGAATCCTATTTTATCTTTTCTTTCGACAAGAATGTTTTTACCAGGCATTTTTCCCTCCTTTTATCTCTATTTTTTTCTAATATATCCTCTTCCCGGTAAGCATATTATTTATATTTCCTCCACATCCTGAATAGATCTTGTGACAGTTTTGATGATTTCCCCAAGTGATTTTTCCGTGTTCTATAACCAAAGGGTTCGGTTCGAGCTTTTAATTATGGTCTGAAATTCATGATCCATCCATTATATTCTTCTTTATCGGAGACTTGTATTTTTCCAAATAAAAAGATACTTTCGTCATCTTTATTAATGATTCCGGTCGCAATAATTTGTTTGTCCCCTCCAAAAGTTTTTTCCCACAAAATGTTATCAGATATCTATTATAAGAATAGGCCCTTAAAAAGGACTCTATTCTTATAATAGTTAGTATTAACTATCCTAGATTATACTTTTTCCAAACTTCATCAACTTCCGCGCTTTGGTGAGTAATTTCTTTTAAAGCTGCTATAATATTCTTTGCGTTAGGATCTCCCCAAACATTTCTTCCAAAACAAGTTCCTTTTCCTCCAGCATCCAATGAATCTTTGGCAGTTATCAGGACATCTTTAAGATTTTTCGCCTTAGGTCCACCTAAAATGATGACTGGAACATGAGAATATTTCGTAATTTGACTAAAGCTTTCTTTGTCCCCGGTATAAGGAGCTTTTAAAATATCAGCACCTAACTCTACGGCAATTCGGCAAGCGTCAATAATAACTTTTGGATCTTTTCCTTTTTCTTTTGGAAGATTGGGACCCATTTGAACAGGTTCAATCATCAATGGCATTTCATAACTTTCACATTCTTCGACTAAGACACCAATATATTTAATCAAATCCATCTGTTGCTCTACATCCGTTCCCCAGGAAAATAAAACTTTTATAGCATCAAAATTATATTTTGCCGCTAATTCAACAGACGAGTAATAGGTATTTGCTAAAACTCCTTTCGGTTCACCAGGAACTTCTCCAAATAAAATATAATCTGCGGTCATTATTTTTGGTAAATAATCTTGTGTACCAAAATATTTACTGGCAATTTTATTTAAACCAAAACTCATTAGGGTGCCATCTACTTTATACTCAATTAGCTTTTCTATCATACCAACTGGATCTTCCAACCCTTTGACGGCTCCCATATAAAAACCGTGGTCTATCGGTGTAATTAACGATTTACCGCTTTCTGCATTAAATAAATTTTGCATTCTCTTTTCTTTTAAATTCGACATAAAAAATTCCTCCTTGATTTTATTTATTATTGTATTCAGTTCGAATTAAATTAATTCAAAAGTATTATCCCTTTTTAATCTGAAAAATTTAATTGTGAAATTTGATAACTAATATTCTTTAAAGATGGATATATTTCTTTAAATATTTCGTATTTTCTCGCATATTTTGCTATCTTTTTTTCTTGGGGATAATATATTTTTTCAATCTTCGCCATTTGGAGGGAAGTATCTTTTAATGAAGTAAAAATTCCTGCTCCATAACCTGCTAAAATTGAAGCTCCCAGGGCACCTCCTTCCTTATGAACCATACTTACAACTTTTCTTTGTAAAATATTTGCTTTTAGCTGATTCCATTTTTCGGATTTGGAACCACCTCCTATAACGGCAAAATCTCCTTTTTTCAATCCCAATTCTTCTAGGTTTTCCAAACTAATATTTAAATTAAAAGTAACACCTTCCATAATTGCATCTATCATCTTTGCTTTTGTTGAAGCGAGATT
>Ga0255384_10001_pt2 | contig 59982 bp, 46 predicted proteins | sample ANMaggSeSYBR01F7_FD_182106 | JGI IMG/M metagenome (GOLD analysis project Ga0255384, IMG submission 182106) | Sediment cell enrichment communities from methane seep in Santa Monica Basin, California, United Staets - ANME aggregate JGI... | ecosystem: Environmental > Aquatic > Marine > Cold seeps >... | reverse complement strand
AAAGAGTTAAATGTCGAATTATCAATTCAAGATAAAGATAGATTGAAAAAACCTCCTACAACTTCTCTTGAAGCTCTGAGCAATTATTACAAATGTCTTGACTTAATGGACAAGGCCATTATTGAATATGAAGGTGTTGATTATCCCAGTAAAAAGTTATGGGCTGAGGCTATAGAATACGGAGAAAGGGCAGTAGCAGCAGACCCCAAGTATGCCGAGGCTTATTATCTTTTAGCGGAGATTTATAACAGAACCCATTGGACTATTAGGGAAGTAAACAGTCTAAATAGTTTTATCCAATTGGTAGAAGAAAATCAGTTGAAAAGTAAAGATATTTATAAAAAGGCTTCTCAGGCCTATTTTAGGTTAGGATATGCTTTTTATTCTAAAGGCGAGCATGAGCAGGCGATCGATTATTTTATTTCTTCTACGGAATATGACCCTGATTTATTGGAGACCCATCTCTATTTAGTTCAGATTTATTATGATATGGGAGAGATAGGTCTTTCTCTTGATGAATGCGAAGAAGTTTTAAGGATAGACCCTCAGAATAAAGAGATTTCCTGGTTCATTAAGAAGAATGAACAGTCCCAAAAATATGGTCGGGAAGCTTATGAAAATTACGAAAGAGGCTACCTATCTTATAAAAATGGTAATTTTAAAGAAGCGGTAAGTTATTTTAAATCATCTATTTTAGTAAATCCAAATTTTAAGGAACCTCATTACTATTTGGCTTTAAGTTATTATCAGATAGGAGATCTGGATAATTCCATTTTTCAATGGGAAGAAGTTATCAGGATTGATTCTTTTGACAATACAGCCAAACATTTTTTAAATAATTGCCTGGAAGAGAAAGAATTCGGAAGAGAGACATTAAAGCATTTCAACGCTGGCTACGATTATTATTTGAAAGGTGAATACGATAAAGCCATCGAAGAATTTAATAGATCTTTAGATTATAATCCTGAATTTGAAAAAGCTCGTCAACTTCTTTCCCGCTCATATTATCAGCTTAATCAGATGGACGAATACCGCGAAGAAAGAAAAAAGACGACCGAATTAAAGCCTGGCGGTGAGGAAGAAAAATCCGAAGAATATTATAAATTAGGCTATGAATTTTATTCTTTAAAAGATTATATTGTGGCCATTGAGGAACTAAAAAAAGCCCTGGATATAAAGAGTGATTATCCCCATGCCCGCTATCTGTTGGCTGAGTGTTATTTCCAGCAGAAGGAATATAGGTTGGCTCAGGCAGAGTATGAGAGAGTAGTAACTGATTCAGAGATAAACGAGTATACCGATGATGCCCTCTGGGGCAGCGGGTGGTGTCATTACCTTTTAGAAGAATATGAGGAAGCAGCCAAGAGGTTTTCGAAATTATTAAATGATTTTCCCGATAGTGATTTAGCCTTACAAGCCAGACATAAGTTGGGTAAATCCTACTTTCAAGGGAATAATTATGCGGAGACAATTAAAGTATACCGGGAATTTTTAGAGAAATATTCCGAATATCAGGGGAAAGAGACAGAAGAGGTGTATTTCTTGTTGGGTCAGGCTTACTTTAGGTCTGGAAAATATAAAGAAGCAGAAGAAATATTCAATAATCTATTATTTTTCTTTCCGGAGTTTGAATTAGCTTCTGAAGTGAAATATTATAATGGTTTGAGTTTATTTAAAGAGAATAAATATGAAGAAGCAATAGTACAATTAGAGGAATTAATCTCAGAAGCAGAAATAGAGGATAAAAGGAAAGAAGAGGCTCAATATTTACTGGCTCGCTGCTGGCTTAATTTACAAGAATATAGTGAAGCTATTGAAAATCTGGAAAACTTAAAGCAGTTCGAAGTGGAAGGTTCTTTATTAGAAAAAGTTAGTTTTGATTTAGGCTTGGCTTATTCCCGGCAAGGTGATAAGGAAAAGGCAATTTTGGAATTTCAAGAATTTATAGAGAAATATCCGCAAAGTGAGCTTATTAAGTCAGCCCATTTCGAATTGGGCAAGGATTTGTATGATTTAAAAAAATATAAATTAGCTTTATCAGAATTAGAGAAAACATCCACCAATGATGAAGCACTTTATTTAATAGGGAAGTCCTCTAAAGAATTGGGGGACCAAGAAGGAGAAATTGCAGCATTCGAAGAATTAGGAGAAAAATACCCCCAGAGTGATTTCTCTCAGGAGGCGTATTTTAGATTGGGCAATTATTATTATAATCAGAAGAGATACAAAGAAGCAATTGAGGAATTTGATAAAATTATTAAATTTTTTCCTCAATCCCCTTTGCTCTCGGAAAGCTATTACTGGACGGGGTGGAGTTATTTTAAATTAACTGATTATAAGAAGGCAAGCGAATATTTTAATAAAGTGGAAGAAGATGAAGAAAATTTAGATTTGGGGCAAAGAGCAAAGTTTATGGCGGCAGAATCATGGTATAATCTTAAAGATTATCAGAAAGCCAGAGAAGCATACGAAAAATTTATCGAAATATACCCTGAAGGTGATTTATCGGCTAATGCTCAATATGCTATCGCCTGGACTTATCTGGAGAACAACGAGTATGAAGCCTCGGCCGAGGAATTCAAAAAACTTGTAAGCCTCTATCCTGACAGTAAATTCACTGAAGAAGCACAGTTTAGAGTTGGTAAAAACTATTTCCTTTCAGGGAATAAGAATATGTCTAAGGCAGAACTGGGAAAGTTTATAAATTCTTACAATAAGAGTGGTTTCAGGGCAGAAGCTATGTATTTATTGAGCCAGATCTATATACAGGAAGAGGATTGGATGGATAATATTATCAATTTAGATAGACTGGTAAGAGAATATCCTGATAGCCCATATCTGTCAGAGGCTTTGTACGGCCTGTGCCTTTCTTATTTTAAAAAAGATGAATATGAAAAGGCCATTAAGGTAGGGGAAAGATATTTAAAAGATTATCCTAGTCTAAAATATAGTGATGATATTTTGTATACCAAAGCAGTTTGTTGGGATAAGTTAGAAAACCAAGAAAAGGCTATTTCTGATTATCAAAACTTAATCTCTAAGTATCCTCAGAGTCCATACGTGGGAAAAGCCCAGGAAAGATTGGAAGCGTTAAAAAAAGAATAGCAAGTATCGAGTATCGAGTATATAGTATATAGTGAAGAAAAGGGAGACAGAACAGGAATTAAAATTTAGAAGTAGGGGCGTATTGCTATACGCCCTCAATAATCTATATAAAACCGTAGGACAGGCGTTCCCCGTTTTCACGAGGACAGGCGCTCGCCTATCGAGGTAGGGGTTCGATTCACCGAACCCGTCAAAAAAAATTAACAAAATTAATTGGTCAATCGGCAAATCGGTCAATTAAGAAATTTTTTATATCTTAAAAACCAAAGAAGAGGGGGCAGATATTTAATGTTAGAAGTTTTTGAAAAAGGTGGGTTTTTAATGTATCCCATCTTTATATGTTCGTTAATTGCAATTACTATTTTTTTTGAGAGGATGTTCTATTTAAAGAGCATTAAAACTAAAAGTAAAAGGTTTGTTTTGCGAGTTAAAAATTTAGTTAAAAAAGGGAGCATTGAACTGGCTATTTCTGCCTGTCGCAAAAGTCCCACTCCCATTTCAAAGATTATGTTGGCCGGTCTAATGAAATTTGGCCGGGGACGTGATGAGATGAAAGAGGCAATTGAAGATAGCGCCAACCAGGAAATTCCTGTATTAGAGAGAAATTTGTCTACACTTTCCACCATCGGTAATATTACTCCATTGTTAGGGCTTTTAGGAACAGTATTCGGTATGGTTAAGGCCTTTAATGTAATAGCGGTTATGGGAGTAGGTAAACCGGAAGCACTGGCAGGAGGAATTTCTGAGGCACTGCTTACTACTGCCTTTGGATTGTCGATAGCTATACCGACTATCGTGGTTTTTAATTATTTATCTCACCGGGTAGATAAATTGATAAGAGAAATGGAAGTAAATTGTGTAGATCTCATAGACCTTCTAACTTATCAGGAAACTAATAATGGTGGGATTATTCGGGACAGTCTTAGTCAGGGTGGTGAAGTAGAATATGAAGTTTCCTCATCTAAATAAAAAAAGCGCCAGGTTTGATCTGACCCCCTTAATTGATGTAGTTTTTCTTTTATTGATATTTTTTATGCTGACTACTACTTTTGTGAATTTAGAGAATAGAGTAAAAGTTAATTTACCCAGTGGAGACTTTGCTGCCGCTGAGACATCGGAAAATATTATAGTAACTATTACCGAAAATAATACTATTTATCTTAATGGAAAACTGATAGACCCTTTAAAACTTGCCGAAAGTGTGAATGCGAAAATAAAAGAGGAGCCAGAAAGAACAGTAATTTTAGAGGCAGATAAAAATGTACTCCATGGTAAAGTGATTAGAGTAATGGATTTGCTTAAAAAGGGAGGAGCGGAAAAAATTGCCATCGCCACCCAACCTGCGGAGACTAAGTAAGATAGTATCGAGTATCGAGTATATAGTATATAGTTTAGGATTAGTTAGTTGGTTACTTAGTTAACTGGTTAACTGGTTAAGAAAATAGAAGATAGAAAACAGAAAAAATATTATGATAAGTAATGAGTAATTAGTGACAAGTTACGGGTTGCAAGGTGCAAGTTACGAGTTTCAAGTTTGAAAAAAGAAGTAGGGGCGTATTGCTATACGCCCTCAATAATTTATATAAAACCGTAGGACAGGCGTTTCGCCTGTCGAGGTAGGGGTTCGATTCATCGAACCCGTTAAAAAAAAATTATCTAAATTAATTGGTCAATTGATTAACTGGTTAAATGGTAAACCAGGTAACTGGGTAACTAAATTGACTGGCAGACCGGAAGACTAAATTAAAACCGAGGTATAAATAGCAAATGCCCGTAAACAGATATAGAACAAAACGCTTAAAACAGAGTAAAAAAAGTTTTTTAGGAAGATCATTTTTAATCTCTATTATACTTAATATTATATTATTATTTGCTTTCGGAAATATGATCGCCTTTGATTTCACCAGGCCCTTACCAGAAAAGGAGCTTACTTTGGTTAGTCTGGTTGAGATTCCAGCTCCAAAACAGCCGGAATCTAAGAAACCGGAGATTACCGAGGAGAAAGCAGTTGCTCAGTTGGAAGTTAAACCAAAAGCTAAACCGATTTCGCCTGAGCCACCTATGGTAAAAGAAGAGGTAACCGAAACAAAAGTAGTAAGCAAAGAAGAATTAACGGAAGGAGCACCAAAGGTAGAAGTTAAAACTCCCGAGATTGAAACTGAACCTGTGTCAGTGCTTCCTCCAGTTCAAATTAAAGAATCTTTAGGAGAGGACATAAGTGTTTCTACTGAATATTTTAAGCAGGCTATAACCAGCAGGAAAGAAGTTAAGGGAGAGATATTCGAACCGGGCGAATCACAGCTCAAAGTTAATCTGGGAGAAAAAGAAGAAGAAAATGTCGAAGCAACTTATGGTACTATAGTAAACCCCGGGGAAATTACTACTCTACCGGAAGTAAAGGAGAAAGAATCTCCTTTTGGCAGCAGACCCCTTTCTGTTATGGTAGAAAATTCAGAAGGAGCCAGACCACAAAGCGGTTTGGATAAAGCTAATATTGTCTATGAAGTTTTAGCAGAAGGCGGAATTACCAGGTTTTTAGCTATTTATTATGACCAGGATGCTGAAGAAGTTGGACCAATAAGAAGTGCAAGACCTTATTTCGTTAGTAAATCTTTAGAGCATCAGGCAATTTATGTCCATGTGGGCGGAAGCGAAGAAGCATTTAATTTTATAAAAGAAGAAAAAATAGATGATATAAATGAGTTTGTGGATTTTCAGCCCTTTTGGAGGTCTACAGATCGAAAACCACCTCACAATTTATACACCTCTACTATAAAATTAAGAAAAGAAGCCAATAAGTTAGGTTATATTGAGATGATAAAAAAGCAGGAATATCAATTTGAAATTGATAGAAATGAAAACTTGACCGGTAGAGAAACGGATTCCATAGTAATCCCTTATAACAGTATCTATACGGTAACTTATAAATACCTCTCTGAATCGATGAAATATTTAAGATTTATGAACGGCGAACCTCATATAGATGCCAAGACCAAAGAACAATTAGCAGTAGATAATATTATAATTCAATTTGCCGGAACCAAAATTATCGATGAGGAGGGGAGACTGGCGGTAGATTTTGTTGGCAAGGGAACAGGATTATTATTTTTTAAAGGTAACTCAGCAGAAATTACCTGGGAAAAGCCGGACCTGAGAGCAAAAACCCTGTTTTCAGATAAGGAAGGCAATAGAATAGCTTTAACTCCCGGAAATGTTTGGATTCAAATTGTTCCTTCGGGTCTAACGGTAGAATATTAAGAGGTAATATTTTATACCAGTAACTAAATGTTACATAATGTTATCTATAGGCACTGGAATTTCTGGATTTGCAAATATTATGAAAAAATTAGAAGAAACTTTAGAATGTTTTTTAGATTATCTATCTATTGAAAGAGGTTTAGCTCAAAATACTATAATCTCTTATAGATATGATCTGATAAAATATGTTAGTTTTTTAAAAAAGAAAAAAGTCAGTTCTTTTAATCAGACTAATAAAGCTTTGGTCAATAATTATTTTATTTATTTAAGGGGAAAAGATTTAGAGATTAATTCAATTTCTCGAAATTTAGTAGCAGTTAAGATGTTTTATCGCTTTTTATTAATGGAAGGCTTTATCAAGGAAGATATCACCAGTTTAATTGAATTTCCCCGGGTGAGTAAAAAGCTCCCTCATATTCTTAGTTCGAGAGAGATAGATCTTTTACTAGATGAGGCCAATTTTAAAGGTAAATTGGGGTTAAGAGACCGGGCTGTGTTGGAATTATTTTACGCTACCGGTATGAGGGTGTCAGAACTGATACATTTAAAAATTAATGATCTAAATATGGAAAATCGCATGCTAAAATGTCTGGGGAAAGGTTCTAAGGAGCGGATAATTCCTTTTGGGGACAAAGCATGTCAGTCTTTAAATTTATATTTGGATAAAGTAAGGTCAAAATTAGTTAAAAATCCGGATGAAGATACTTTATTTCTAAATAGCCGGGGAGAAAGGCTTTCTCGGCAGGGGGTATTTTATCTGGTAAAATTATATGCCCAAAAATCAAGGATAAAAAAGAAGGTCACTCCGCATACTTTAAGACATACTTTAGCTACCCATTTATTAGAAAATGGGGCAGATCTCAGGTCAGTTCAAGAGATTTTGGGGCACTCAGATATTTCTACTACCCAAATTTATACCCATGTAAGTAGAAAATGGGTTAGTGAGGAATATTATAGGGCATTTCCGAGAACATAGTATAGCGTGGAGCGTATAGCGTTTAGCGTAGAGCGGATAGGATATTAGTTATCCAGTTACCCGGTTAACCAGTTTACCAGTTAAAATTAAAGGTTACAGGTTACGGGTTACGAGTTTCAAGTTTAGAAAAAAGAAGTAGGGAGTATAGAATTAGTTAGCCGGTTAGCCAGTTTACCGGTTACCCGGTTGAAGAGTTAAAATCAGGTTGGTTAACTGTATTAACTAATTCTTATCTTATAACTAAAAAAATTGTATTTGAAATTAACGTCTAAAATTAACTGACCAACCAGCAAACAGGGTAACTGGTAAACTAAATTGATTGGCAAACTAATCCTAATTGGTCAATTGGGGAATCGGTCAATCGTTAAATTAATGGGGGTGCGGTAGAAGTGGAAGATTTAAAAGCAAAAATTACAGAAAGTGTAGAATTTATCAATCAAAAAAGTAAGATTAAACCAAAAATTGCTATTATTCTGGGAACAGGCTTAGGAGAACTGGCAGAAGATATTCAGGAAAAAGAAATTATTCCTTATAGTGAGATTCCTAATTTTCCCCTATCTACAGTTCAAAGCCATAGCGGTAACCTGGTTTTGGGAAAGTTGGGGAATAAAGAAGTAGTAGCCATGCAGGGTAGATTTCATTATTATGAAGGTTATAGCTTAAAGGAGGTCACTTTTCCGGTAAGGGTGATGAAAAAATTAGGTGCAGATACAATTATTATTTCCAATGCAGCAGGCGGGATGAATCGCTTCTTTAAGAGAGGGGATTTAATGCTTATTACTGATCATATAAATCTGTTTGGGGATAATCCTTTAATTGGCCCCAATGATGAAGAATTAGGACCAAGATTTCCAGATATGTCCGAAGCTTATACCCAAAATCTTATCGAGTTAGCTAAAAAAGTAGCTTTAAAAGAGAAAATTAGATTGCAAGAAGGAGTATACGCAGGTTTAGCCGGACCTACTTTTGAGACCCCTGCTGAATATAGATTTTTAATAAATATTGGTGCAGATGCAGTAGGTATGTCCACAGTACCAGAGGTTATAGTAGCTAATCATATGGGAATGAAAGTATTGGGAATTTCCTGTATTACCGATTTAGCCATAGATGGAGTGATAGTAAAAACCAGCGTAGAGGAAATTCTAAAAGCAGCGGCAGATGCTGAACCGATTATGACCAAATTAATAAAGAAGGTAATTGAAAAAATTGATTAATGATGGTTTGAGAGTAGCTCTTCTATCTGCTTTGCCCATTAGTGAATTAAGAGGGGCTATTCCGATAGCTTTAACAATTTATAAAATGACGGCTTTTTCGGCTTATATATTTGCGGTATTAGGAAATATAGTCCCGGTAGTTTTCTTATTACTGTTTTTAAAGCCTTTTTCTGAATATTTACGTCAGTGGCATTATTTTGATATATTTTTTGAATGGCTTTTTAAAAGAACACGTCGGAATACCGAGGAAAAATTTGAAAAATACGGAGCCATATTTTTACTATTTTTCGTAGCCATTCCTCTACCCGTAACCGGAGCCTGGACCGGTTCAGCTGCTGCATTTATCTTTGGTATAAGGTTTTGGTATGCCTTCCCTACAATAGCGGGAGGGGTTATGATAGCCGGAGTAATCGTTACTTTAGCCAGTTTGGGAGTGATTAGTTTTGTATAAACTAGCGTATAGCGTTTAGCGTAGAGCGTATAGTTAAGAAAGAAGAAGATAGAATATTAGATAGTATAGAGCGGATAGAAAAATAGTGATGAGTTATGAGTAATTAGTAATAAGATGCAAGGTGCAAGTTACGAGTAGAACAACCATATCTCGTATCTCTTAAGATGGGTAGCGGTTACCCAGTTGAGAAAATAAGAAAAAGAAACCTAATTAGTATAGTATAGTAGTAATAAAGCATAGAGAGACGAATTATATATAAGATAGTGTAGAAAATTTTTAGCGAAAAATTAAAAGTGAAAAGCGCAAAACCATAATGTAAAATTCTAAGTTAAAGAAAAAAGTTTTGAATTTTGAATCATGGCTTTTAGCTTTAAATTTTTAATTTAATTAGGAGATAGGGTGAACATCTTATTAATTTAAAACTATACGCTAAACGCTGTACGCTATACGCTAACCATATACTAACGACTATATTAGAGAAAGGGAAAGATGAAAACTATCGAATGGAAAGATGGGAAAGTATTTCTAATCGACCAGAGAAAACTTCCTTTGAAATATGAAATAATTAATTGTTCTTCCTACCAGGAAGTAGCAGAAGCTATTAAGAAGATGAAAATAAGAGGTGCACCGGCTATTGGAGTGGCGGCTGCCTTTGGTATAGCCCTTGCTGCCCATTCTTCAAAGGCAGATATCTATAAAGAATTCAGTTTAGATATAGAAAAAGCTAAAAATTGCCTGGCTCTTACCCGACCCACAGCAGTCAATCTATTTTGGGCCTTAAAGAGAATGATGAATTTAATTAATATAAAAAAAGATGTTGATTTATTTAAATTAAAAGATATAATCTTACAGGAAGCTAAAAATATTGCCCGGGAAGATATAGAGATAAATAAGGCAATGGGAAGATACGGAGCTTCATTAATTAAAGATGGGGACAATATTCTTACTCACTGCAATGCCGGGGCTCTGGCTACCGTAGATCACGGTACTGCCTTGGGAGTGATTCGTACTGCTTTTAAAGAAGGAAAGAAGATACATGTCTATGTCGATGAAACCAGACCGGTATTACAGGGGGCAAGGCTTACCGCCTGGGAATTAATGCAGGAGAAAATCCCCTTTACTCTGATCACTGATAATATGGCTGGGTTTTTGATGTATCGGAAAAAAGTAAACTTAATCATGGTTGGAGCAGATCGTATTGCTCGAAACGGGGATGTAGTCAATAAAATCGGAACTTATTCTTTATCTATTTTAGCCCGGGAAAATAAAGTTCCTTTTTATGTTGCTGCTCCAATATCTACTATTGATGTATCGCTAGGATCGGGAAAGGAAATCCCCATTGAAGAAAGAAGTCATAAAGAAATTACTCATATATTGGGTAAACAGATAGCCCCCGCAGGAGTAAAAGTGTTTAATCCAGCTTTTGATCTTACTCCCCACCGTTATGTGGAGGCTATTATTACCGAAAAAGGGATTATTAGAAAACCTTTTGAAAAAAATATTAAACTAGTATTTAGTCGTTAGTATTTAGTATTTAGTATATAGTAAAAAAAGAAGGAAGCCAGAATAAGATAGTACCGCGTGAAGAAAATCAAAATTCAGGAGTAGAGGCACAATGTATCGTGCCCAACGTAGGACAGGCGTCTCGCCTGTCTATTGGATAATCAGACGTTAGTTTTGCATAAAGAAAAAATGATTTATAGATATCAGTTTTTAATATAAAACTAAAAACTTAAAGCGAAAAATGAAAAACCATAATTTAAAATTCAAAACTTTTGCATTAATTTCAATTTTTAAGTTATAGTTTTTTATTATAGGGTAAGAAGATACGTTTTTGGTTTTGATATTTTGTTTTTACATAAATACTATATACTATATACTTATTAAAGAGGAGGAGAAAATTGGATCCAGAAAAGCTTATTATTTCCGGAGGAAAGAGATTACAGGGTACGGTAAAAATTGACGGAGCAAAAAATTCAGCTTTATCTATTATGGCAGCAACTTTATTAACTAAAGATGTTTGTATTTTAAGGAATGTCCCTCGTCTTACCGATGTGGATACTATGGGGGCAGTTATAAGGAAATTGGGGATTAAAGTAGAGTGGAGAGGAGATAATACCCTCTATATTGATTCTGATGATTTTAATAATTGCGAAGCACCTTATGAATTGGTAAAAATGATGAGAGGTTCGATTTTAGTGATGGGGCCGCTTTTGGCTCGTCTAAAAAAAGCAAAAATATCTTTGCCCGGTGGTTGTTCCATTGGTGCTCGTCCAGTTGATTATCATATAAAGGGATTTGAGGCTTTAGGTGCCCAAGTTGAAGTAGAAAAAGGTTATATCGAAGCAAAAGTTGATAAATTAAAAGGAGACGATATATACTTAGATTTCCCCAGTTTGGGAGCAACCGAAAATATAATGATGGCCGCCTGTTTAGCGGAAGGTTTAACTACAATTGAAAATGCAGCCAAAGACCCTGAAGTAGTGGAATTAGGACATTTCTTAAATGAGATGGGGGCTAAAATTGAGGGATTGGGAACTGATTTAATAAAAATAGAAGGAGTAAAAGAATTACACGGAATTGATTATACTATAATTCCTGACCGCATTGAAGCAGGTACCTATATGATAGCAGCTGCTATTACGGATGGAGATGTTTTAATAGAAAAGGCTGATCCGTTATTATTAAAACCATTGATAGTGAAGTTAGAAGAGGCAGGGGTGCGAATTGAGTTAGAAAAGAATTTGATTAAAGTAACAGGGCCAGACAGAGTTAAAGCAGTGGATATTAAAACTTTACCTTTCCCTGGATTTCCCACCGATATGCAAGCCCAATTTATGGCTTTATCCTGTGTAGCAAAAGGTACCAGTGTTATAACCGAGACCGTATTTGAGAATAGATTCGTTCACACCGGTGATTTAATAAGGATGGGTGCAGATATTAAAGTAGAAGGGCACAGTGCTATTATTAAGGGAGTAGAGGAACTAAGTGCTGCCCCGGTAATGGCTTCAGATTTAAGGGGAGGAGCAGCTTTGGTATTAGCGGGTTTGGTAGCAGAAGGAACTACTGAGTTAAGCAGAATATATCATTTAGATAGAGGATATGTGAAGTTAGAGGAAAAACTAAATTCTTTAGGAGCAGATATTAAAAGGGTGAAAGAATGAATTAGTTAGCTTGTTACTTGGTTACCTGGTTAATTAGTTAAATTCAAGCAGATAAAGATTTGTCGGAAACTAAAAGCCAACTACTTAACCAACCAACTAACCAGTTAACCAATTAACCAACTAACTAAATAGAGGAGGGAAAAATAAACATGCTAGGAATGGACAGAAGTCTGGGCATAGATTTGGGTACTGTAAGTGTCTTAATCTATCAGAAGGGGAAAGGGATTGTCCTTCAGGAACCTTCGGTAGTCTCTATTTTAAGAGATAGCGGAAAAGTTTTAGCTGTGGGAGAAGAAGCCAAACAAATGTTAGGGAAGACACCGGGGAATATAATTGCTATTCAGCCCATGAAGAGCGGAGTTATCGCCGATTATGAGATAACAGAGAAAATGCTGAGTTATTTTATCAGAAAAGTTTGTGGTAACAGCAAGGTGTTCCGCCCTCAGGTGGTAATTTGTGTACCATCGGGAGGAACAGAAGTAGAAAAAAGAGCAGCGATAGAAGCAGCTATGCAGGCTGGAGCAAGGAAAGCTTATTTAATTGAAGAACCGATGGCAGCAGCTATTGGGGCCGGCTTAGATATTAGTGAACCCTACGGAAATATGATTGTTGACGTAGGGGGAGGAACTGCAGATATTGCCGTTATCTCTTTAGGCGGAATTGTGGTAAGTGAATCATTGAGAGTAGCAGGTAATGATTTCGATGAAAATATTATTAAATATATTAAAGAAAAATACAGGTTAATGATTGGCGAAAAAACTGCTGAAACTTTAAAGATTGAAATCGGTACTGCAATGGAATTAGAAGAAGAATTGTTTACCGAAATAAGAGGGAGAGACTTAGTATCCGGGTTGCCCAAGAGTATTTCAATTGGCTCTAATGAAGTGCTAAAAGCCATTTATCCTTCGTTGAAGATAATAATTGAAGGAGTTAAAACAGTTATGGAGAAAATTCCTCCTGAACTCGCTGCTGATATTGCTGATAAAGGTATTATTATCACCGGTGGAGGGGCATTGTTGAGACATTTCGATGATTTGTTAACTGAAGTGACCGGGATACCAGTTTATTTAGCTGAAAATCCAATTTCATGTGTAGCTTTAGGGGCGGGAACAGTTTTAGATAATATCCATGTGCTTAGGAGTGGATTAGTAAGTTCGTACAAGTAAATTGGCTAACAGCCAATTTACTTGGGTTACCTGGTTACTTAGTTACCTGGTTAATCGGTTAATATCAAATCAACTAATTGTATAAACTTTTACCTTGTATTTAAAATTAACGACTTGCATCTATATTATTAACTAGTTAACCAATTAACCAACTAACTAGCTAACCATGAAGAAGGAGAAAGATGAGAATAAAATTAAATAAAAATATTTGTATAAAAATTATATTTATTTTATTGATTTTATTTAGTATGGGTATAAATATAGCCTTTAGCCAGAATATTTTTATGCCAATTTCGGAGATAACTCCAGGGATGAAAGGAATAGGAAAAACCGTTTTTCACGGAACGCAGATAGAGACTTTTCAGGTAGATATCATTGATATAGTTAAAGGCGAAGGCGGAATTAGTCATTTTATATTAGCCAATTTAAGTGGAGATAAGATTGAAGAGGGTGGCGGTATCTCAGCAGGGATGAGCGGCAGCCCGGTATATATAGATGACAGATTGATTGGAGCGGTATCTTACGCTTGGGAAATGAGTGAACATAATCTCTGCCTTGTAACTCCCATTCAGGAGATGTTAGAAATATTCAAATTTCCCTATGATAATTATCAGACTACAGCGCAAGAATATAAGATTAATAATTTTTTATGTTTTGCAGGGGAAAATACAAGCAAGATAATAATAAAAAATACTACGGAAAATAATAGTTTTCCAGAATTAACAGACCGAGAGGAAATTATATTTTACCCCGTAGTTTCACCGATTATTATAAACGGCATTAAGGGTAGAACTTTAGATAGATTAAATAGTTCTTTAAAAAAATTTAATCTTATGACTATTCAGGGAATCGGGTTTAACGAAAGTAATGAAATAAACTTTCAAGAGGTGGGAGAAAGCCCTTCCAATAAAATAAAAGCTGGTTCTGCCATAGGAATACAATTAACTCGAGGAGATGTCAATATTACTTCTATCGGAACAGTAACTTATCGAGAAGGAGATAAAATTTTGGCTTTAGGTCACCCTTTTTTAAAGAAGGGTAGGGTTTCGTTCCTTCTTTCTGCAATACATGTTTATCATAGTTTACCCAATATGGTTATGCCTTTTAAATTAGGTTCTCCTTTAAATTTAGTGGGGAAAGTCGTTCAGGATAGAGAAGCAGGTATATTAGCCATACTGAATTCTTATCCTCGAATTATTCCGCTTAAAATAAAAGTAACAGATGTTAATTCAGGATTATCCTACCAGATGGGAGTCCAGATGATAAATAATTACGATCTGTTAGAGCCCCTGGTTTCGAATATAACCGTACAGGCTATAGATAATGCTCTGGATAGAATAGGAATAGGGACTGCTCAGGTAGAGATAGAGATAAAAGGTGAGAGAAAAGGACAAGAACTTTTACGGAAGAACATGTACTACAGCTCAGATGATATAGCCATACAGGCAATTACCGAAATACCAGAAATTATAGATTTAATCGCAAATAATTATTTTGAAATAGTTGATTTAACGGCGATAAATATCGATATTAAAATAGATAATAAAAAGAAAATTGGTAGGATAGAGGAAGTTGCATTAGAAGACTCCTCAATTAAGTCGGGAGATCATCTTGAAGCAAAAATCAAGATTAGACCTTTTCGGGGAGAGTTAATCGAAAAGATGCTGACTATTCAGATTCCTTCTGATACATCTCCAGGCGAAGCCTTATTAATGGTAAACGGAGGAGGAGAGTTAGATAATCAACAAGAAGAGTCTGTAAATAGCAGTAAACAGGATTGTAAAAGTTTAGAAGAGACCTTTCAGGATATTTCGGATCGGCCAAGAGGCAATCAAATTATTGGAGAAGTAATTATATATTCTAATGAATTGCCTTACGAAGAAAATATTAGTGATGGTGACCTAAAGAAAGAAGAAGATTTAATAATTTCCAGGATCGAAACAGACATGGTCATTGAAGGATACCTGGAGGTTTCTTTTACAATTGAAAATGAATTAATTGACGAATTTACCGATTGACCAATTATTTAGTATATAGTAATAAAACGAAAAATGAAAAACGCAAAATGCAAAACTATAACTCAAAATTAAAAATTGAGAAAAAAGTTTTGAGTTTTGAATTATGATTTTTAACTTTTCGTTTTAAATTTTTAATTGCATACTGAAAACTGTGAACTGATTTCTCTTATCTAAAAACTAAAAACGAAAAACTATAAACCCCTTTCACACTAACGACTAATTAATTGGTCAATTGGTGAATAGGTCAATAGGTCAATTAATAGATTGGATGGTAAATATGAAAATAGTAGCTTTGATTGCGGCTGCCGGTAAGGGTAAAAGAATGAATGCCAGAATAAGCAAACCCTTTATTCCTATTTTTGGCAAGCCAATCTTAGTCTATACCATTGAAAAATTTGAAAAATGTAAATTAATTGATAAAATATATCTTACGGTTAGCCCCGAGGAGAAGGAGCTGTGTCGTAAAAATATAATGTTAAAATACAATTTTTCTAAGGTTAAGGATTTAATTGACGGAGGAGAGACCAGACAGGATTCAATATATAATGGCCTTAAGGCATTAGATAAAGATACAGATATAGTAGTAATTCACGATGGTGCCCGCCCTTTAGTTGAAGAAACTATCATCCAGGATTCAATTGAAAATGCACAGAAATATGGAGCAGCGGTTGCCGCCATTCCTATTAAGGATACTGTGAAAAAGAGTGAAAATAATTTTTTTATAAATAGGACTCTTAATCGAGAGGAGATTTGGAGGGCACAAACCCCTCAAACTTTTAAATATGATATAATTTTACCTGCCTATTATCAGGCTTATAAGGAAAAATATTTAACCACAGACGATGCCGCGATTGTAGAAAGATATGGGCATAAAGTAAAATTAATAATAGGTTCAGAAGAAAATATTAAAATAACTACTCCTTTTGATATAATTGTAGCAGAGAATTTTTTAAAGAAAGGATTTAGATTTTAATTTAAATTATGAAAGAGATTGAAATAGATAGCTATTCCAAGATAAACCTAACTCTAAATATCCTGGGAAAACGCCGGGATGGATATCATAATATTGAGACCATAATGCAATCTATTAACCTTGCTGACAGAATATTTATTAAGGAAGAGAAAGAGGGGATAAAGATAAAATGCAGTCATCCTTTGGTTCCCACCGATACCCAAAGTTTAACTTATAGATCAGCAGAGAAAATTCTCAATGGATATGGAATAAAAAAGGGAGTTAAAATAGAAATAGATAAAAAGATTCCTTTAGCCAGCGGGATGGCGGGTGGTTCTGCTAATTCTGCCTCTATTTTAGTAGGTATAAATAAGCTTTTTGCTTTAAATTTAAGCAATAAAAATTTAAGGGAAATAGGGGAAGAATTGGGGATGGATGTTCCTTTTTGTATCCAGAACGGTACTGCCCTGGCTTACCATAGGGGAGAAAAAGTAACTCCTTTACTTTCGATCAATCTACCGCTGTGGATTATAATAATAAACCCTGGGTTTGAAATATCTACCAAGTGGGCCTATAATAATCTTGATTTAAGCTTGATCAAGAGGGAGAAGAACAATACTAAAACCATGCTTGAAGCCTTAAACGAAGGCGAGGCTCGAGGAATTGCTAAAAATTTATTTAATTCTTTTGAAGGATTGATAATTAAAAAATACCCGGAAATTGGAAAAATTAAAGATAGATTAATAGAAGAAGGTGTTCTAGGTGCTCTTATGTCCGGTAGTGGACCTACTGTTTTTGGAATAGCTCAGAACAAGGAACAGGCTTTAAAAATTCATAAAAAATTAAAATCAGCATATAAATCAATCTGGGTAGTGCATACTGTTTAGTTAGTTAGCTGGTTAAGAAAAGAGAAGATAAAAACCAGGAGTCAGAAGCCAGAATAAAATACAGTAATGAATAATGAGTAATAAGTAATAAGGGGAAAGAGTTAGCTGGTTCGTCAATCAACTTGTCATTTCTTCAATTAACCAGTTAACCAATTAACCATGTAACTAAGTAACTAATATTGAGGGTAAATTCATGCGGGTAGGTTTTGGATATGATGTCCATCCTTTAATTTTGGAGAGAAAATTAATTTTGGGAGGAGAGGCTATTCCGTACCAAAAGGGTTTGAATGGATATTCAGACGCTGATGTATTAATTCATTCCTTAATAGATGCTTTATTAGGAGCAGCTGGAGAAGGAGATATCGGCCAGCATTTTCCGGATAATGATGAGCGATATAAAAATATTTCCAGTCTAAAATTATTAGAAAATACTTATGAAATATTAAAAAGAAAGAAACTTATCATAAACAATATAGATGTTTCTCTAGTATTAGAAGAACCACGAATTGCACCTTTTACTTTGAGCATGAAAAATAATATAGCTCAAGTTTTAAAAATATCCTCTGAAAAGGTGAATATTAAAGCTACAACTAATGAGAAAATGGGTTTCATTGGCAGGAAAGAGGGCGTGGCTTCTTATTGCGTGGTTAGCTTGAATGAGTACACAGACCAAAATACAGTAATAAGTGATGAGTAATGAGTGATAAGGAAAGAGTTAGATGATTTCTTAGTTACTTAGTTATCCGGTTAGCCAGTTTACCAGTTAATATTAATTAGCCAATCCACCTATTCACCGATTGGCCAATTAAAGATATAAGTTGCAAGATGCAAGTTATTAGTTTTTATGAAGTAGGAGCGTGTATAATTAGTCAGATGGTTTGATATTTATTAACTAATTAACCAGATAACCAATTAACCAACTAACTAATTTGCAATACAAGAAATATTGTTATATTAGAAAGGAGATAAATAATGAAGGAAAATAAAAACCAGACAAAGAATAATAAAATAGAAAAGGACGAAGAGATAAAAAAGAAAAAAGTACAGAAAGAAGAAAAAGAAGGGACAAAGGAAAAAACTAAAGAAGAAGAAAAAAAGCAAGAAGAACATTTTAAAGAACCTGATTTACCTGTTCTTTTTGTTTGGTTTATAAGTATGTTGAACGGAAAGGCCTGGGAGTATTTGGGTCTTATTATGAATTCCGAGACTAAAGAAATTAATAAAGATTTAAAAAAAGCTAAAATTGCTATAGATACTGTGGCATTTTTATATGATCAGATTAAAGATGATTTAAACCCGGAAGATTTTAAACGGATCGAAAATCTACTGGCAAATTTAAGAATGAATTATGTGGAGAAATTGAAAGAATCATAAGATAATTTTGGTTGATTAGTTTTGCAATTAAATAATTACAATTCGCAGGACAGACATATCGCTGGTCTATAAAAGAAATATTAACAATAAGAAAGCAGGGAGGACGCAAGAACAATGAAAAAATATTTTAACAAAACCGGTCTAAGTTTACTATTCTTATTTTTCATCTTAATTTTGGGTAGTACAGTAATTTATGCTCAAGATTATCAGACCTACTATAAAAACGGGTATGAATATTTCCTTCAGGAAAAATATGAAATGGCTGAGCAACATTATAAAAAAGCTATAGAACTAAACCCTGATTTCGAGAATGCTCATTACTGGTTGGGAAAAGTATATAAACAGACCGGTGATTACAATCAGGCGATACAACAATGGAAAGAAGTTTTAAGAATAAATCCTGGGAATCAATACGCCTTTCAGAATTTAGTAGGCAGTTTTAAGAGCACCTCCCGGGTTCAATCAGATAAGGCGGATGATTATTTGGATGAGGGAATTAAAATAATTGGAAATCCAGAAGAATATCTTTTTAAAGGAGACGCTCCTTCCGTAAACAGTTTATTAAGTGCCATTCCTTATTTTAAAAGAGCAGCCAGCATAGAATCGAATTTATTGGAGGCTTTTTACTGGAGGAGTGAAACTTATCGAGCTTTAGGAGAAAAAAGTACCTGGCAGTTTACTAATTTAGCTATAGAAAATTATAAAAAAGTTATCGATATAGAAGAAACAGCCAATCCAATCTCCCTTGAGCATTCCTCACCATATTGGCGTTCTTACGTGCAATTAGCCAAAGTTTATAGTTCTTTGGGATTGAAAGATAAAGAGGAAAAACTGTGGCTTCAGTTGGAGAAAGCGAAATCACTCCCCTACAAACAGGTTTTAGAAAGAAAAGGTTATTTTGGTTTTGGATATCCTTCGCGAATAGAAGTTAACTTTAAAGATGGAGATAAGATAGAGAACTGGAGTTATCCGGAGAAGGATATCATTTTTACAGTAATCAATGGAGAAGTGGAGGGCGAAAAAGAGAAGAAGCCCGAACAGGGTGAAATAGAAACAAAAGCTGAAGAAAGTATACCGGAAGAAAAATTACAACCGTAATTTTGTTAGTTAGTTAGTTGGTTACCTGGTTAATTAGTTAAGGATTTAGGATTAAATCAGCTAACTAAATTGACCGGCAGACCGGTGGGCTGGTAGATTAAATTGAGTTGTAACTTTAAACCTATTTAACCAAACAACCAATTAACCAGGTAACTAATTAACCAACTAGGGAGGAAGAAAAATTTTTAAAAAGAAAGAGAGCATTAAACGTTTAGGAATGATGGGCGGAATATTTGATCCTATACATTGCGGGCATTTATTTACAGCTGAAGAAGCAAGGATTGAATTTAAATTAGATAAAGTAATATTTATACCTTGTCGTCAGCCTGCCCACAAAAGAGAAAATGATATATCTGACCCCGAAGATAGATATTTAATGACAGCTTTGGCTACTAGTAATAACCAATTTTTTGAGGTATCTAAAGTTGAACTCAATAGACCGGGATTTTCTTATTCTATAGATACTGTTAAAGAATTTTTAAAAAAATATAACCATGAAGCTAAAATATTTTTTATCACCGGAGCCGATGCATTTTTAGAAGTAGATTCTTGGTATAAAAGTGAGGAATTGGTTAAGCTTTGTCAGTTTGTGGCTGCAACCCGTCCGGGATATGATTTAAATAAATTAGATAGAAAATTTAAAAAAATTATTAAAATTATGGAAATTCCCGCTTTATCTATATCTTCTACTGATATCAGAAGAAGAGTAAGAGAGGGGAAAAGCATAAAATATTTACTCCCCCAAGAAGTGGAAGAATATATCTATAAAAAAGGATTATATCGTAAAATATAGCATTTAGCATCTGGTAAAAAATGTTACCTTTTATACCAGATGCTTCTTAAAACAAGAGATAGGAGATAAGAGTGGATATTGATTTAATAAAATTAAGATTAGAAAAGATGCTTGGTGAAGAGAGATTGGAACACTCGGTTAACACTTCTAAGGTTGCTCGTAGATTAGCTATAAAATATGATTATGATGCAGATAAAGCTGAAATTGCCGGATTGTTACATGATTGTGCCAAAGATTTAGATTATAAGATCTTAGAAAAGATGGTTTTAGAATATAATATCGAACTTGATGAAATTATTCAAAAAATTCCTAAATTATTACACCCTTTGGTAGGGGCAGTTATGGCAAAAAAGGAATTTAACATTCAGGATCCTGTTATTTTAAAAGCAATAAAAGCACACAGTACCGGGGCAGCTCAAATGTCCCTTTTAGATAAGATAATTTATCTGAGTGATAAGATTGAACCTTTAAGGAATATGAACGGAGTGGAAGAAGTAAGAAAAATGGCAGAAATAAATTTAGATAGAGCAGTCTTAATGGCTCTGAATAAAGGGTTGCTCTATCTGATAAGTAAAAGTTTATTAATTCATCCAGTTTCTATTGAAGCCAGAAACAATATCCTAAGCAGGGTGGTTTTTGTTTAATGTATGAAAATAATTTAGGGGAAAGGATTAGAAGAAATAAAGGAAGAGAGATAAAAAAGAAAAAAGAAAAAAAAATAATCTTAATTATATTTTCCGTTCTATTATTAGCAGGCCTAATTTTTTTATTAAAATATTTTGGAATATTTCCCTTCAGTTCTGACATAATGTCTTACAATCGAGTAAATATCTTAATTGTGGGTTGTGATGAGATTGAAAACCACGGACGTGCGGATACTATTGTTTTTTTAAGTATTTCTCCCAAGACTAAAGACGTCCTTATCCTGTCCATTCCCAGAGATACCAGGGTAGAAATTCCAGGAAGAGGAATGGACAAAATAAATCATGCCTATGCCTTTGGAGGAGAAAAACTAATATCTAAAACTGTTAGCTCCTTTTTAGATGTACCGATTCATTTTTATGCAATAGCAGATTTTAACGGATTTGTAAATATTATTGATGAGTTAGGCGGGGTGGAGATTGATGTAGAAAAAGAAATGCATTATGTGGATAAAGCAGGAGGAGTAGAAATAAATCTTTACCCGGGGAAGCAAATATTAGATGGGGAAAAGTCTTTGCAATACATAAGATTCAGGCAGGATAAATTGGGAGATTTAGGCCGAATAAAAAGGCAACAAAAATTAGCCTTAGCTGTAATAAAAAAATTGCTAAACTTTGGTTCTATAACTAAAATTCCGCAGATATCTGAAGGAATGAAAGGATATATTGAGACTAACATAGAAGCACAAGATGCAATTACTTTAGCTAATTTGTTTAGAGGTGTTAATCAGGAGAAGTTTAAAGTTGAAACTGTTCAAAGCAAGCCAGTTTACATTGAGGGAGTTAGCTATTTAGAGCCCAACGTGGAAGAAGTGCAGCAAAGGGTAAAGTCACTAATCTATGGTAGTAACAGTGGAATGAAGGTAGAAGTTTTAAATGGAAATGCTATGTCGGGTATTGCCCATAAAATAGCCAAAGATTTAGAATTGCAGGGATTTGAAATCGTCAATGTTGGTAATGCCGACAATTTTGATTATGAAAAAACTAAAATTATAGTTTATTCAAAAGAAGTAAATTTAGATAATCAATTTAAAGAATTGTTTAAAGATTTTAAGATTGTTAAAGAATATCAAGACCAGACTAATTTAGATTTAGTTATTATATTAGGGAAGGATATGGCTGATTAGTTGTTAGCTGGTTAGTTGGTTACCTGGTTAATTAGTTAAGAAATCAATACAAAAATAATTAGCCATATTAATAATATATAACTAACTACCTAAAAAGACTAGCAGACTGAGCAACTGGAAGATTTCAAAAATTTGAATTTTGAATTATTGTTTTATAGTTGTAGTTTTAACTTTTTAGCTTAATTAACTGATCCGACTTGTAAATCGTAACTTGAAATCTACTTAACCAGTTAACCATGTAACTAACTAACAAAAAAAGGGAGGTGTGTTTTTGAATAAAAATTCATTAGCTATTGCAAAAATGGCTGCAGCTGTTGCCGAAGACAAAAAAGCAAAAGATACAGTAATATTAAAACTAAATAAATTAACTCTAATTGCGGATTATTTTGTAATCACCAGTGGTGATTCAGAACCTCAATTAAAGGCAATAAGTAATTTTATTATGAGGAAATTAAAAGAAGATAAAATTAGATTATTGCATTATGAAGGCAAACCTGAAACAGGATGGATATTATTGGATTACGGTGATGTGATAATTCATATATTTTCTAAAGAGAAAAGGGATTTTTATGACCTGGAATATATTTGGCAGGAGGCAAAGAAAGTTCGCTTATTAAAAAGAAAGAAAATATTAAAGGAGGAAAAATAATGAGTGCGAGTGAAGAAGGTAAGGGGAATTGGGTTTTCGGATTAATAATATTAGCTATTGGGATTATATTTATAGTTGAAAATTTCACTGATTTAGAAATATGGGGAAGAGTATGGAATCTATGGCCAGTAATTTTACTTATTTGGGGAATTAAAGAAATTTGGCAAAATAAATCTATTTTTTTTGGAGTAATATTAATAGCAATAGGAACCATTTTTTTAGCTAAATATTTTTTCGATTTTGAGGTATCAGAAAATATCTGGAAATTTTGGCCAATATTAATAATTGCCCTGGGAATCGATCAAATTTTTAAATCTTTTGGAGGAGTTAGAGCCAAAGTTAAGAGGAAAATGAAAGAAGAAGAAATATAATTACTTTATGTCTACTTCTTATCGTCATCGTTTCTTCTTTTTTAACCTTTTAATTTCTATCAAAAGGACTATTGCCCCGATACACAAATTAAAATAAAAGACTATAAATCTCCAGGCTCCTACAAAGAGACCTAAAAGGTGAAGAGGGACAAAGAAAGAAAATAATGAGGCAAAACCCATTTCTGCTGTCCCGCTGCCACCCGGAGTAGGCATGAAAGGTAAAATAAAATAGAATATAACTTGCAGTACCAATACATGGGAAAGGTTAAAATTTAGATTAAATCCCCTAAGAAGAAGAGGGGCTGTTGTGAAAAAAGTGCCCCAAAATATAATTGTATAGAGAGTAGATAATAGCAGTTTAATCCAATTTTCTTTTAATAGAAAAAAACTCTTATGAAATTCTTTGATTTCCAGGATTACCCTATCAAAGAAGTGTGATATTGTTTCTTTTTTAGAAAATTTTAAGATGCAGGGCAAATTTTGAATCTTAAAAATTATTCCTATCATTTTTTCTGGATATCTTGCCGTCAGAATAAACAAAAAAAATAAAAATAAAGAGATTAAGATAGCTCCGTTGATAAGGATTGCAGAAAGAATGGTGTAATTAGTAATTGTTCTTTTAAAGGTAAAAAAGATGATAGGGGTAAAAATAGTAAAAACTAAGGTCTTAATCAGAGGCATAATAGTGGCAACCATAGTGGCCTTACCTAAAGTCATCTTATTTCTTATATCCTTGTTAAATAGAAATATTTGAGTAGGTAAGGTGCCGGAAAAAAAAGGGGTTATGCCACCAGCAAAGTTGCTAATATAGTAAACTTTTAGGGCTTCGATAAAAGTAATTTTTTCATTAATTACTTCTACAGTCATTTTTATTCTGAGAGCATCTATCACTGCAGCAAATACCATTAGAACAAAAGCCAAGAAGAGGTATTTTTTGTTAACATAGGATAAACTTATCCAGGTATCCTGGTTAATAGTAACAAAAGTAATAGTTAAAATAACTATAATTCCTATAACTAAGGAGATTACTAATCCCTTAAGAAATCTTTTTTTATCTAAAATTAACTCGTTCAAATAGTTATTTACTCCTTTAAACTAGTCGTTAGTATTAAATACAAGATGCAAGATTATTTAATTAAGCAATTTATCATTTGCCAATCTACCGATTGATCCATTGACTAATTAGGATTGGTCTTCCGGTCAATTTAGTTACCCAGTTACCCTGTTTACCAGTCTTCCAGTTAATTTTAGTCGTTAGTATTTAGTATATAGTATATAGTGAAGAAAAGGAAGACAGAATAGGAGTTAAAATTTAGAAGTAGAGGCGTATTGCTATACGCCCTCAATAATCTATATAAAACCGTAGGACAGGCATCTCGCCTGTTGAGGTAGTGGTTCGATTCACCGAGCCCGCTAAAAAATACTGACGATTACTAAATTTTGGGGTATAATAAACAAAGTATCAATTAGAATATTAAATTCTTCAAAAGGATAATTCATTAATGAGAGGAACTATAGTAAATGTAATTGCCATTTTTTTGGGGTGTTCAGTGGGATTTATTTTGAAGAGTAAGTTTCCTGAAAAAATTGGAAAGATTGTTATGCAAGCCCTGGGGTTAGCTTCCTTATTAATCGGTATGCAGATGGCCCTTAAAACTAATGATATATTATTGGTGATATTCTCTCTGGTAATTGGTGGAGTGATTGGGGAGATAATGGGTATTGAAGAAAGCTTGGAAAGATTTGGGGAAAGAGTTAAGCTAAAATTTAAAAGTAATAATACCTCAGAAAGATTTGTAGAAGGATTTGTAACTGCCAGTTTGTTATATTGTGTGGGGTCCATGGCTATAATGGGTGCCCTAAAAGAGGGTTTAAGCGGTAATCCGGATATACTTTATACTAAATCATTATTAGATGGACTTACTTCCATCGCTTTTACTGCGGCCATGGGAATCGGAGTATTATTTTCTGCGATTCCGGTTTTTTTATATCAGGGAGGAATTACTCTGCTGTCCCGATTGATTAAAGACTTTCTTTCACCTGAAATAATTAACGAGATGACTGCAGTGGGAGGAATTTTAATATTGGGAATAGGCTTTGGATTATTGGAGATAAAAAAGATTAAAATAGGGAATCTATTACCTGCTATCCTGGTCGCCGCTCTTTTAGCAGGAATTTTTAAATAAAAAGATCTGCCAGGTGAAGGTTCTTTAGTATATTTTTATAAAGTTAAATCCTACAAATTTCGTTGATTAGTGAATTGCTTAGTTGTATAATTAATAAAATTTGTTGAGGTCAAACGAATTAAATACAGAATATAAAACATTTTACATTAATTTAAAATATTGGAGGTTGTAAAAGATGCAAAAAAAGACTATCGAAGATTTAAAGGACAATCAATTAGAAGGTAAAAAGGTTCTGGTAAGAGTAGATTTTAATGTCCCCTTAAACGAAGAATTAGAGATTACTGATGATACGAGAATAAAAGCCGCTCTTCCTACTATAAAATATTTAATTTCTCATCACGTTAAAGTAATTTTGATGAGTCATTTAGGCCGTCCTAAGGGGAAAGTAGTTGAGAAATTAAGATTAGATCCGATAGCCAGGAGAGTGAGTGAATTATTAAAACAAGATGTAAAAAAAGCTAATGACTGTATCGGAGAAGAAGTAGAAAAAGTCGTCTCAAATTTGCAAAAGGGTGAAGTTGTCTTATTAGAAAATTTAAGATTTCACCCCGAGGAAGAAAAAAATAATCCGGAATTTTCCAAAGCATTGGCTAATTTAGCTGATATTTTTATAAATGATGCCTTTGGTACTGCCCATCGAGCCCATGCTTCTACAGTAGGAGTGGCAGAGCTATTATCTTCTTATGCCGGATTTTTAATGGCTAAGGAGATAGAAGTGTTGAGTAATTTGATGGAGAATCCCGAAAGACCTTTTGTGGTAGTATTGGGAGGAGCAAAGATATCCGGAAAAATTGAAATTGTACAGAATTTATTATCTATCGCGGATAGAATATTGATTGCCGGAGGGATGAGTTATACCTGTTTGGCTGCCTTAGGTTATGATGTAGGTAAATCTTTATTAGAGAAATATGATTTAAGGATAGTTTTTAAAATGTTAAAAGAAGCTGAAGAGAAAGGGAGTAAGATACTTTTACCTATTGATTTAGTAGTGGCAATAAAAGAGGTATCAGAAAAGGCAGTGAGTAAATTGGTAAGAGTCGAGAATATCCCAAAAGATGGTACCGGGGTGGATTTAGGCGAAAGGTCTTTAGTTAAATTTGAGAAGGAAATTAAGAAGGCAAAGACTGTATTTTGGAATGGCCCAGTGGGAGTATTTGAGATAGAAAAATATGCCAAGGGAACAAATAGAATAGCAAAAATATTGGCAGATATGCAGGGGGAGGCTGTAACTATAATTGGCGGCGGAGATTCTATTGCCGCAATCGATAAGGCGGGATTAACAGAGAAGATGACCCATATCTCTACCGGTGGCGGAGCTTCTTTAGAATTTTTAGGCGGGAAAAAACTCCTCGGCATAGAGGTTTTACCGGAAAAATAAAAATTTATTTTAATCAAAATCAGGGAGCGGTTTTTAATTCACTCTTTAAGAATCGTTCCCTGATTCATTGAGGGACAGTTTTTGAATTTTTTGAGTCATTCTTTTCCAGTGAGTCCCTCTCCAGTAATATTTCTTACAAGAAGGGCAATAGACAAATCTGTTTTGAGTTGAAAATACGTAAGAAGGGACAAAATTTTTAACTTCTTTTTTATCGACATCTTTAGTGGGGGTGTTGCACAGAGAACAACGAGAAAATATTTTTGAATTGAGATTAATTTTTAATTTTAATCCTTTTATTATCCCTGCCAACTGTTCTTCCCAGTGGTCACCCTTTACGAACAAGAAATCACAGATGTTTCGTCTTTTAATTAGATTAGCGTCTCTGGTGAGCAGTATTCTGCCTTCCTGCCGAGCAGTTAAAATGAGAGATAAACCATTATCGAAGGAAGGATAAGAGGTATCGTAGCCTAAAACGCGCAGCCATTTGACTAATTTACCCAACATTCTGTCAGCTAAAAATTTTATTTCTTCAATATTATTATTTTCTATCATTTTTCTATATCAAACTCATTTTTAAAATATTTTAAGTTTTTCTTAATTGGATTTGTTTGCTGTATAAACATTAATTAACTAAAAAATATTTCTAAATTATTATATCACGCTATTCTTTGGTTAGCCAGTTAAGATAGTCGTTAGTGAATAAACCTAGCGTGGAGCGTACAGCGTTTAGCGTATAGGTGCGGGGTAATAAGTGTAAGAAAAATACAAAATACAAAACATATTAATTGTTAGTTTCAAGTAAAATTTACAGCTTCTGCTATACAATAAACTAAAACTTAAACTGAAAAACCAAAAACCATAATTCAAAATAAAACACTTTTTCATATAAATTATTACTTTTTATGTAGGGTTCGAATTTATCCGACCCGGGTTATTCTGATAATATTCTGAATCCTGGATTCTGGCTCTTGATTACTGGCTTCTTTGCGAAATACGATTCATGAGATACGAATTTAGCTTCTGGATTCTGTCTTCTTCTTTCCTTGCTATACGCTAAACGCTGTACGCTCCACGCTAATTATATACTAATTTGGCTTGACAATTCGGATATTTAGTTATATTATTTATATACCCCCATAGGGTATAAAATGGATAATAGATATAGGATAAATTATCAACATTATGAATAATTCATACTTTAGTCAATTGGAAAAAATAAAAATATTAAGTCGATTAAAAAGGGTAGAAGGTCAAATCAGGGGTATCCAGGGGATGATTATTGAAGAAAGACCCTGTTCAGATATTATGGTTCAAATATCAGCTGCCAAATCAGCCCTTACTCAAGTAAGTAAATTAATTTTGGAGAATCATGTTAATTCCCGGTTTAATTCATCTACCTCTTCCGATGATATTTCTCAAGTCATGATTACTGAAGTAATGGAATTGATATTGAAGTTTATAAGATAAGAAATAAGTACCAAAGTGCTTAAATATAATTCCGAAACCAGCAATCAAGAGCTGGGATAAAATGAAGATGATTCAAAGAACAATTCTCCCTGGACCTGTAAGCTGCGAATTAATTGACAATTATTTATATTATAAATTATAATTTAAACGGAATTTAAGTAAGTGGGAAACAGTAAGAAATATTGGAGGAAAATTAGATACAATGTTATGCCAAATATGCAAGAAAAAAGAAGCTACCATAACTTTTACTAAAATCGTTGGAGGGCAAAAAAAAGAAATTCATCTATGCAAAGATTGCGCTTCCACCTTTAGTGATAAATTTTCCATATTTCCTCTTCCCCAGTTTGACATTAATGATCTATTGGCAGACCTGTTAAATGCTATAGATCTTTACCATAAAGAGGAAGGGGTTCTTCCGAGTAAAAAAATAGAGTGCAGTAATTGCCATTTAACCTATGATGAGTTTAAACAATCTGGAAAATTAGGCTGTAGCGTGTGTTATCACGATTTCAGAGAACAATTAACCCCTCTTTTAAGAAGATTGCATGGAAATAGTGAACATGTGGGAAAAATTCCGCTGCAATCTAAAGGTAAATTAAATAAAATTAGTAAAATCAAACAACTCAGGAAGGAATTACAAGAACTGGTATCAAAGGAAGAGTACGAGAAAGCAGCAAAGAAAAGAGATGAAATATTGAAACTTGAAGGAGTATTAAAGAAAAAAAATGCAAAATAAAGATAAAAGTATAATATTAAATAATTTGAAAGAATCTTCAGCTAAGTGGGTTAACGGGCAAGGTCCTTTATCGGATATAGTAATAAGTTCGAGAATCAGATTAGCACGAAATATAGAAGGTATTCCTTTTTCCCCACGAGCCGAGCAAGCGGAATTAAAAAATATATTTGAGCTTAGCCAGCAGGTTATAGAAGAGGATTCCCTTTTTCAAGACTCTAATTTACTTTTATTGGATGAGTTGACTCCTCTGGAGAGTCAATTTTTAGTGGAAAAACATCTAGTTAGCATTTACCATGCCCGAGAGAAACGCCCTTACCGGGGGTGTATTTTTAATCAAAAAGAGACATTAAGTATAATGGTTAACGAAGAAGACCATTTTCGAATTCAATGTTTACTTTCAGGGTTGCAACTAAATAATATTTGGAAATTTATTAATAAAATTGACGATGAAATTGAAAAAAAGGTAACTTATGCCTTTAGTGAAAAAGAAGGATATCTAACTTCCTGTCCTACTAATGTAGGAACCGGGATGAGGGCTTCAATAATGTTACACCTACCGGCCCTAGCAATGGTAAATGGTATAAATGATATATTAAAAGCCATATCTAAAATAGGTTATGTAGTGAGAGGATTTTATGGAGAGGGGACCGAAGTAATGGGAAATTTATTTCAGGTTTCTAATCAAATTACTTTAGGTCTTTCCGAAGAAGAAATTATTGACAATTTGGAAAAGGTTAATCAACAGATAATAAACAAGGAACAGAAAGTAAGAAAAGATCTATTGTCTAATTCTAAAAATCAATTGGAAGATCAAGCCTGGAGAGCTTACGGTATCTTGAGTAGTGCCCGTATCATATCTTCAGTGGAAGCAATGGAACTTTTATCTAAATTAAGGTTTGGAGTAGGGTTAGGGATAATTCCCCATCCTGATTTAGGGATTATAAATAAATTAATGTTACTAATACAACCCGCTTATTTGCAGATGTTGGCAGGCAAAGATTTAGATCCTTTTGATCGAGATATACAAAGAGCGGTATTGATTAGAAATGAGATTCGTCATTAGTGAATAGTCGTTAGTATATAGTATATAGTGAAGAAGAAAATAGTGGAGCAGGTAGTTATAGCGAAGAACGAAAAACGCAAACCGTAAAACTATCTCGTATCTCGTTAAGACGGTTAGCCAAAATAAAATACAGTGATAAGTAATGAGTAATTAGTGACAAGTTACAAGTTTGAAAAAAAAGTAGAGGTGTATTGCGTGATATATTGACCGGATGACTGGCAGACCGGGGGACCGGTAGACTGAATTAATCGGTCAATCGGTAAATTGTTACTAGATAACTAAATAGTATAAAATTATTTACTAAAGAGAAAGGATGTGCATAAAGAATGTTTAAAAGATATACCGAAAAAGCAAAAAAGGCTATAATGGTAGCTCAAGAAGAAGCAGTAAATCTAAATCATGATTATATAGGAACTGAACATATTCTTATTGGTTTATTAAAAGAAGAAGAAGGAGTTGCCTCTCAGGTTCTAAAACAATTAGGAGTGCATGTAGATAAAGTAGTAGAAGAGGTAGAGCGATTGATAGGGAAGGGCGAGTATCAACAAGTAGGTGAGATAACTTTTACTCCTCGAGCTAAAAAAGTTTTGGAATTAGCCTCTCAAGAGGCAAGTCAATTAAAAAATAATTATATTGGCACTGAACATATATTACTAGGATTAGTAAAAGAAGGAAGTGGAGTAGCGGTTAGAATTTTAACTGATTTAGGTATTAGTTTGGATAATGTTTATTCTGAGATTATGAAAGTTCTAATGAATAGCGGAGCACAAGATTTTCCCTCTGCCCCAGGAAAAAGAATAACGAAGACCCCTGCTTTAGATGAATTTGGAAGAGATCTAATTAAATTAGCCCAAGAAGATAAATTAGACCCGGTTATTGGCAGGAGCATGGAAATTCAAAGAGTGATACAAATTTTAAGTAGAAGAAAGAAAAATAATCCCTGTATAATAGGAGAGGCCGGGGTAGGAAAAACAGCTATCGTAGAGGGTTTGGCTCAAAAAATAACCAATAATGATGTTCCGGAGATATTAAAAGAAAAAAGAATTATCTGCCTTGATTTGGCTTTAATTGTTGCTGGCACTAAATACCGGGGAGAATTTGAAAAGAGATTAAAGAAAATTGTTAAAGAGGTCCAGGAATCAAATGATGTCATATTATTTATTGATGAAATTCATACTCTGGTAGGTGCCGGAGCGGCTGAGGGGGCAATAGACGCTTCTAATATATTAAAACCAGCCTTAGCAAGAGGAGAGCTTCAAGTTATCGGGGCAACTACTGCCGATGAATATCGCAAGTATATTGAAAAAGATGCTGCTTTAGAGCGAAGATTTCAACCTATTTATATATCCGAACCTTCAATAGAAGAGACTGTTAAGATATTGCAAGGACTTAAAGATAAATATGAAGCTCATCATAAAATAAAAATTACCGATCAAGCATTAGAAGCCGCAGCACATTTGTCAGCTCGTTACGTTTCGGGCAGATTTTTACCGGACAAAGCTATCGATCTGGTAGACGAAGCGGCTTCCAAGATTAAATTACAAAACACTATTTCCCCACCCGATATGAAGGAAGTAGAAATTGGATTAAACAAAATAAGAAAGGAAAAGGAATCAGCGGTAAAATTGCAAGAATTTGAAAAGGCAGCTAAATTAAGGAATAAAGAAAAAAATTTAGAAACTGAACTCCAAAAGATGAAAGAAAAATGGGAGACCGGAAGAAGGGTCAATAAAGTAGGAGTTACCGGAGAAAATATTGCAGAAATTGTTTCCAGCTGGACCGGAATTCCAATTTTTTCCCTTAAAGAGGAAGAGGCACAAAAATTACTTAGAATGGAGGAAGAATTACACAAAAGGATAATTGGGCAGGATGAAGCTATAGTATCTATTTCTAAAGCCATAAGAAGAGCCCGAGCTGGGATGAAAAGTCCTAAACGTCCCATCGGTTCTTTTATATTTTTAGGACCTACCGGAGTAGGTAAAACAGAATTAGCCCGTACTTTAGCAGAATTTCTTTTTGGTGATGAGAATGCATTGATTAGTTTAGATATGTCAGAATATATGGAAAAATTTGCTGTTTCCCGATTGGTTGGTGCTCCCCCTGGTTATGTAGGGTATGAGGAGGGAGGTCAATTAACTGAAAAAGTTAGAAGAAAGCCTTATTCGGTAATCCTGTTAGACGAGATAGAAAAAGCACACCCTGATGTCTTTAATATTTTACTGCAGATCTTTGAAGATGGTAGATTGACTGATTCCCAGGGGAGAGTAGTGGATTTTAAAAATACAGTTATTATTATGACTTCCAATGTTGGGGCTACCTTGATTAAAAAAGGAGCCACTCTAGGGTTTCGGGGGACTAATGAAACTGAAGAGATTTCCTATAAAGATATAAAAAATAGAGTAATGGGAGAATTGAATAAAACCTTCCGACCGGAATTTTTAAATCGAATTGATGAGGTAATAGTTTTTAAATCTCTCACTAAGGAGGAAATTAAAAAAATAGCCAGTCTAATAATAAACAATGAAGTAAAAAAATTATTAGAAGAGCAAAAGATTGACCTGAGAACCACAGAGGAAGTTAAAGAATTATTGGCTAAGGAGGGTTATGATTCTAATTTTGGAGCTCGTCCCTTAAGGCGGACCATTGAAAGATTGATAGAAAATCCTATTTCTGAAAAGTTATTGGCTGGTGAGTTTAAAGAAGGGGATTGTATATTAATTAAGATAAAAGGTGGGAAAATAATATTTTCTAAAAAGAAAAAATAATCAGATTAAATTAGTCGTTAGTGAATAGTGAATAGTATTTAGTACTAAAGCGAAAAATGAAAAGCGCAAAACTTAAAGCCATAGCTCAAAATTTAAAATTTAAATATATTGTTTTATCTATTGATTTTCATCTTTCATATCTCGTATGCTATATAGTAAAAATAAAAAGATAAAGAAGCAAAAACTAAAACTTAAAATTTAGTACTGAGAAAAAATGTTTTGAATTTTGAATTATGGTTTTTCGCTTTTCGCTTTTAGTTTTTAGCTGTATAATGATAACTAAAAATTAATTAGGGCTTACTGAAAAAGGAAATTCCTATACAATCAAGATAGTTAAGGAGTTAAAATGGGTAAAGAAGAAAAATCTGTTTTTCGGTGCCAGCAATGTGGCTATGAATCTTCCCGATGGTTAGGGCGTTGTCCCGATTGTGGAGGATGGAATACTTTAATTGAAGAAGTGTTTAAAGAAGAGAAAAAATATTCTCTTCACCCTGAAGGGCATTCCATGCCTTTACCCATTAGCAAAATAGAGATAGAGGAAAGTAAATCGAGATACAAAACAGAAATTTCGGAGTTTGATAGAGTATTGGGTGGAGGGATTGTCCCTGGCTCCCTAATTTTAGTTGGAGGAGAACCGGGTATTGGAAAATCTACTCTTCTTTTACAAATAGCCAATTCCTTAAGCAGCAACTGTGGGGTAATATTATATATTTCTGCAGAAGAATCACTTTATCAGATTAAATTAAGAGCCACCCGATTAGGTGCTCTTGCGGAAAAGCTTTTTTTAGTTTCTGAAACTGATATAGAAGTTATAAAAAAACATATCAGTGAAATTAAACCAAAAGTGGTTATTGTAGACTCCGTTCAAACTATTAATGATTACGAGATTGGTTCCTCACCGGGAAGCATCAGTCAGGTAAGAGAATGTACTGCCCAATTAATGCGTTTAGCCAAGAGTAAAGAAATTTCTATCTTTATTATCGGACATGTAACTAAAGGTGGGATACTGGCAGGGCCTAAGGTTCTTGAACATATTGTAGATACTGTTCTCTATCTGGAGGGTGAACAATACAATATTTACCGGATACTTCGTTCTACAAAAAATAGATTTGGTTCTACCAATGAATTGGGGATATTTAAAATGGAAGAAAAGGGTTTGATGGAGGTATTAAATCCTTCTGAATTGCTTCTTTCAGAAAAACCTTCTCATGTTTCTGGTTCAGTGGTGGCAGCTACCTTTGAAGGCAGTAGGCCATTATTGGTGGAGATGCAAGCCCTGGTGAGTTGTAGTAACCTGGGTATACCTCGAAGAATGACTACCGGTGTAGACTATAATCGGGTTTTACTTATCCTGGCGGTTCTCGAAAAAAGATTGGGGTATTCCTTACACTCTCAAGATGTTCATGTAAATATTGCCGGTGGAATAAAGGTATTAGAACCTGCCTTAGATTTGGCTATTATTATGGCTATAGCTTCAAGCTTTAAGGATGTGCCGATTGATCCTGCTACAGTTATATTTGGAGAAGTGGGGTTGGCAGGAGAAGTCAGGATGGTGAATCAGGTAGAAAAACGGATACAGGAAGTATTTAAATTGGGCTTTAAAAGATGTATTATTCCAAAAAGTAATTTAAAGAGTTTAAATAATTTCTCATCCAAAAAAGGTTTAGAGATTATAGGAGTAAAGACTGTTCAGGAAGCTATAAATATTGCCTTTAGTTAGCTGGTTAGCTAGTTACCCGGTTAGTTGGTTAAGAAAATAGAAGAAAGAAGTTAAAAGATAAGATAGTATTGAGTAACGAGTTATATAGTGAAGAAGGAAAGAGATAGAATTCAGCAGTCAGAATTCAGAGTAAAAAGGGTAGACTCTGCGAAAGCAGAAATCTATTAAAAATAAAATGTCATTGCAAGGAGTGTAACGACGAAGCAATCTCAACTAACAACTTGCTTAACCGATAGACAAAGTGATTGGTAGACCAGTAGATTAATAAACCAGTTAACTAGTTAACCAAGTAACCAGCTAACCAAATTACGTTAGATTATAAATACCTAAAGTTGATATTCTTTCTTCTTCCTTTTTAATTATTTCATCAAAATCTAAATTTAATATGTTACATATTGAAGTAGCATAAAAAAGACTTGAACCTAATTCTGTTTCGATAATTTCTTTACAACTATCACATAATGAGCCTTCTATATGGGCATCCATAAATTTATAGATTTCAGTTAATTTTGTATTGGAAGGAATGGTTTGTTTCTTTGCTTTAATTTTTATACAACCGCACTGGGTAACTGCTTTAGCAATTGCTCGGTTTACTCGGGCATTAGATTCTTGGTATTTAGTCATAAGGTCAAGGATACTCCGATGCTGGATTAAAAATTGGTCGACACTTTTTTGAAAAGTAACATTTCCATTTTCTTTATTCATAATTAGTACCCCCGTGAAAACATTTTACCATTTAGAAAAATATTGAGATAGTTTTAATGAAATTACTAAAATTCTCAATTTTAACTTTATTTAATTATACTTACAGGTTAATCTCTTTGTCAAGAAATATTTATTTAGTCGATAGTGAATAAACCTAGCGTGGAGCGTACAGCGTTTAGCGTATAGGTGCGAGTAATAAGTATAAGAAAAATAAAAATAAAAGACATATTAGTCGTTAATTTCAAATAGAATTTACAGTTTTCGTTATACAATACACTAAAAACTTAAAGTGAAAAACGAAAAACTTATAATCATTATTTAAGAATTCAGTAGTCAGAAGTCAGAAGAATATAAAATAACTTGACAAATAACATAACTTTGTAATCTAAAATGATTCTGAATCTTGGATTTTGGCTTCTGTTTTCTTCTTTCTTTACTATACGCTAAACGCTGTACGCTGATGTACGCGATACTCGATACGAATTATTATTCTTATTTTGACAGAAATAAAGGAGCATGCTATAATTTATTTGATTTTCAGAGAATCCATAGGGATAATTTGAAAGTTTGAAGATTTAGTATTTAGGTAAATAATTTTGTTGGAGCTATAAGTATTAAATTATAAATTTAAGATATTATTTATAAAATAAAATTTGTGAAATATAAAAAGGGGAGGTGATAGTTCTATACTTTCTTATTAATAAAATAGCGCATAGAAGGAGGAAATAACTATGCCAGCAAAAAGGATTTTAAAAACAATATTTATTATTGTTGGCGCAGTGATAGGCTATTGGGTATACAATAAATTCTATTTTATTCCTGACTTATATATTTATTATGATATTTTATTCAAGATCTTAGCAATAGCTGGAGGAGGAACAGTTGGTTTTTTGTTCTCCCTTTCGTTTAATACCAAAATCCAATGTTTATTTTCAGAAATTATTTGCTATTTACAAAAAATACCCACTCAAAACTTTGCTGCTGCTACAATTGGGTTAATTGTTGCTCTTATTATTGCAAATTTGTTAGCCTATTCACTCTCATTTATTCCCGTAATTGGTTCCTATCTTCCTATTATTTTAAGTGTAATAATGGGAGCTTTAGGAATAAATATTGGAATTAATAAAAAAGATGAAATATTCAATTTTTTTGGATATTTTAGAAATATTAATAAAGTAAGAAGAAAAGAAAATAGTAAGCATTTTGTCCATCCTAAGATCTTAGATACGAGTGTAATTATTGATGGACGCATTTTAGACATTTGTCAAACAGAATTTTTAGAGGGTGAACTTATAATCCCTCGTTTTGTTTTGTCTGAGCTCCAGCATATTGCTGACTCTTCAGATTCTTTAAAAAGGAACCGAGGGCGTCGAGGTTTAGACATACTTAATAAGATGACTAAAATCGAAAGGAATAAGGTAAAAATTGTTGGAAAAGATTACAATGAACCAAAGGAAGTTGACGCCAAGATAGTTAGACTTGCCAAAGATATTAAAGCCAAAGTAATAACCAACGATTACAATTTAAATAAAGTTGCCCAACTTGAGGGCATTTCCGTTTTAAATATCAATGATTTATCTAATGCTCTCAAAGCAGTTATTTTGCCTGGAGAAGAAATGAATACCCAAATAATAAAGGAGGGTAAAGAACCAGAGCAGGGAATTGCCTATCTTGATGATGGTACCATGATAGTAGTGGAAGATGGACACAAATATATTGGGAAAAAAGTGAATATTTTGGTTACCAGTATTTTGCAAACTCCTGCCGGTAGGATGATCTTTGGCAGAGTAAAAAGTGTAATGCATAGAAAATCTAATGAATTTAAAAATGTAGTTAGATTGTCTTCGAGAAAATGAAAAATAGCGTGGAGCGTTTAGCGTAGAGCGTAGAGGAAAACAGTGATGATTGATGGGTAATAAGTTACGGGTTGCAAGTTACAAGTTTCAAGTTTGTAAAAAAGAGGTAGAAGCAAATAGCGAAAAACTATAACTCAAAGCTAAAAACTAAGAAAATATTTTAAATTTTTAATTATGGTTTTTGGCTTTTTGATTTAAATTTTTAGTTATATTCTGAAAACCGGTAACTGTAAACTAATTTTTCTTATCTAAAAACTAATAACTAAAAACAAAAAACCAGCAATTAACGACTAATTTGACCGGAAGACTGGGTGACTGGCGGAATGGAAGACCGGAAGACTGGATAACCAATAAATAAGGCGACAATTAACTAAAATAAATTAAGATTTGAAAAGGAATAGAAAATGGCGTTAAAAATATACAATACTTTGACCCGAAAAAAGGAAGAGTTCATCCCCTTAAAAAGCGGAGAGGTCGGCATGTATGTTTGTGGACCTACAGTTTATAATTACATTCATATAGGGAATGCCCGACCTTTTATAATCTTTGAAGTAGTTAGAAGGTTTTTAAAATTTAAGGGTTATAAAGTAAAATACATACAAAATTTGACTGATATAGATGATAAAATGATAAATAAAGCAAAGGAATTAAAGATTACAGTCTCGGAATTAGCGGAAAAATTTATTCAAGAGTATTTTATTGATGCTGATTCACTTAATATAGAAAGAGCTGATGTTCATCCTCGAGCAACTGAACATATCAGAGAGATAATAGATCTGGTAAAAGGATTACTAGAAAAAGGATATGCTTACGAAATTGATGGTGATATATTTTTCGATGTATCTAGATTTAAAGATTATGGGAAACTTTCCGGTCAAAATATCGAAGAGGTAAAATCTGGTGCCCGAGTAGAAGTAAATGAAAGAAAGAAAAATGCCATCGATTTTGTCTTATGGAAAAGAGCCAAGGAAGGAGAACCCTCCTGGGAGAGCCCCTGGGGGAAGGGAAGGCCCGGTTGGCATATTGAATGTTCCGCTATGTCGATGAAATATTTGGGGAAAAGTTTTGATATACATACCGGGGGTTCAGATTTAATCTTTCCTCATCATGAAAATGAAATTGCCCAAAGCGAAGCTTACACCAATAAACAGTTTGTAAAATACTGGATGCATAATGGCTACCTTTGTTTAAATAATCAGAAAATGTCTAAATCTTTAGGAAATATAATGAAAGTAAGAGATATCAGCCAGAAATACAAAGGAGAAATAATTCGGTATTTCATCCTTTCGGCTCACTACAGGAGCCCCTTTAATTTTAGCGAAGAGCAGCTTCAACAAGCAGAGAGCAGTTTACAGAGATTAAATAATACAATTTATAATGTGAAACATTTATTGAAACAAGATAAATTTAGAAGATTAATAGATAAAGATGATGAATTTATTTTAGAAAAAAGAAGAGAGAATAAACAAAAATTTATAGAAGCCATGGATGATGATTTTAATACCCCTGTTGCCCTAAGCCGGTTATTTAGTTTTGCCAGAGAGGTAAATATTTATCTGAACTCTCCGGAGCAAAAGAACAAAGAAGTACTAGAAGAAATTAATAAATTTTATCAGGAATTAGCCGGCAAAATATTGGGCATTTTAAAAGATTTTGATCAAGAGGAAAGTTTTGAGCAAGAAATCAAGAAAATAATTGAAGAGAGAGAAAAGGCGAGAAAAGAGAAGAATTGGGTTGAATCGGATCGGATTAGAGATGAATTACAGGAAAAAGGAATACTTCTCGAAGATACTCCTGAGGGAGCAAGGTGGAAAAAAACTAAATAGCGTGGAGCGTATAGCGTAGAGCGTAGAGTAAGAAAAGAAGAAGAAAGAAGACAGAATAAATTCGTATCTCGCGTCACGTAAATCGTATCTTGTTTTATAGCGGTTAACAATGTAGCGAAAAATGCAAAGCTATAACTTAAAATTCAAAATTAAAGAAAATAGTTTTAAGTTTTGAATTATGGTTTTTCGCTTTTCGCTTTAAGGATTTATTCTATACGCTAAATGCTACCCGCTATACGCTATATAAAATTTCCAAGGAGGAACAATTAATGAAGCTAAAAGAAGGGGAAAAAAGTTTTATTAATTATCGGAATTGTGATGACGAAGAACTTATTTGCTTAGCTTGTCAGGGAGATTTAATAGCAGAAGAATTTCTGATTAATAAATATAAGAAATTAGTCAAAATAAAGGCCCGCTCATATTTTTTGATCGGTGCTGATACGGAAGATATCATTCAGGAAGGAATGATCGGACTTTACAAAGCAGTAAGAAATTATCAATTTAAAAAACTTTCCTCTTTTAAAGTATTTGCTGAATTATGTATTACTCGGCAGATTATTACAGCTATAAAAAGTGCTACCCGACAAAAACATATACCTTTAAATTCATATATATCTCTTAATAGACCAATTTATAATGAGGATTCTGACAGAACCTTATTAGATATAGTAGATAATATGAGCATTAATGATCCTCAGGACTTATTTTTAAACGGTGAGAAATTAAATCATCTTAAAGTGAGAATCAAAAGAATACTATCAGACTTAGAAAGAGATGTTTTAGAATCTTATTTAGATGCTAAATCTTATCAAGAAATTGCAGCTGATTTAGGAAGGCATGTAAAGTCTATAGATAATGCTTTACAAAGGATAAAAAGGAAGTTAGAATTAATTACGAAATAATTTTTAAAAAGATTGACTTAGTTATAAAAAATAATTATAATGTGTAAAATTGCCGATGTAGCTCAGTTGGCAGAGCAGCTGATTTGTAATCAGCAGGTCATCCGTTCGAACCGGATCATCGGCTCCAAGATTAAGAAAATAGTATCTCGCTAAAAATTAGTTAGTTGGTTATTTAGTTACCTGGTTAGATAGTTAGGAAAATATAAGGAAGAAACCAGAAACCAAAGTAAATTTGCATCTTGTGAATAAAAAAAGAGTTGGAAGAAGAAATATTAAATAGTATATATCGCCCAGAATTAGTATTAAACCAGCTAACCATCTAACTAAGTAACTAACTAACCGATCATGTAAACGATATACGAACGACGAGATACGGAAATAATGGGGAGGTACCAAAGTGGTTAAATGGAGCGGACTGTAGATCCGCTGGCTGAACGCCTTCGAAGGTTCGAATCCTTCCCTCCCCACCACTTTAGGCATTACGCCCGCGTAGCTCAGTCGGAAGAGCGCATCCTTGGTAAGGATGAGGTCACCAGTTCAATTCTGGTCGTGGGCTCCAATTAAATCAGATAAATATAGAAATACTATTTTTTTATATTTAAGGAGGAAAAATCAAATGGCAAAAGAAAAATTTGTAAGAACTAAACCCCATATTAATGTGGGTACTATCGGTCATGTAGACCACGGTAAAACAACTTTAACTTCAGCAATCACTAAGTATCTGGCTGCCAAAGGCCTTGCCGAAGTGAAGGAGTTTGATGATATCGATCGAGCTCCCGAAGAAAAGGAGAGAGGTATTACCATCTCGGTCTTTCATGCCGAATACGAGACTGAAAAGAGACACTATGCCCATATCGATTGTCCGGGACATGCCGATTACATTAAGAATATGATTACCGGAGCAGCCCAGATGGACGGAGCTGTCCTGGTAGTATCTGCTGCTGATGGCCCCATGCCCCAGACCCGAGAGCATATTCTTCTGGCCCGTCAGGTAGGAGTCCCCTTTATCGTAGTCTTCCTGAACAAGGTGGATATGGTAGATGACCCTGAACTGATCGAACTGGTAGAGATGGAGATAAGAGATCTCTTAAGTGAATATGAGTTCCCCGGAGACGATATCCCTGTAATCAAGGGCTCGGCTTTAAAGGCAATGCAGGCTACCGATGCTAATGATCCTGCCTATAAGGCAATTTCCGAATTATTAGAGGCCATAGATAATTATATTCCTACTCCTAAGCGGGATATCGATAAACCTTTCCTCTTGTCAGTGGAAGACGTTTTTTCTATCACCGGGAGAGGGACTGTGGCAACCGGTAGATTAGAAAGAGGGCTGGTCAAGACAGGAGATCCGGCCGAGATAGTGGGACTTGCTCCCAAGGTGCGTAAGACTGTAGTTACCGGAGTAGAGATGTTCCGTAAGACTATGGATCAGGCTGAAGCCGGAGATAATATCGGTCTTCTCCTCCGGGGTATAGATAAAGATGATGTAAAAAGAGGCCAGGTAGTAGCTGTCCCAGGTAGTATCACCCCTCATACCAAGTTTAAGGGTGAAATCTATGTCTTAACCAAAGAAGAAGGAGGCAGACATACTCCTATCTTCAGCGGTTATCGTCCCCAGTTCTACTTCAGAACTACTGACGTAACCGGTACCGTCACCTTACCTGAAGGGGTAGAGATGGTTATGCCCGGGGACAGGATAACTATTGCCGGTGAACTTATTACTCCTATCGCCATGGAAAAACAGCTTCGTTTTGCTATCCGAGAAGGAGGACGAACTATCAGTGCCGGAGTGGTAAGTGAGATTGTAGAATAGTCGTTAGTGAATAGTATAAGAGCGTAAAGTGTAAAGCTAAAAACGCAAAACCAAAACTTAAAACTTAAAACTTAAAATTAAAGAAAAAGTTTTGAATTTTGAATTATGGTTTTTCGCTTTTCGCTTTAAGTTTTTAGTTTAATGCTGACGCAACACGCGATACGATATACGATATACTAGAAAAATACGAGAAAATTTCTTGACAGAGAAAGCAAAGTATGATAAATTTAGGCTTGTGAAATTTTTATTTTTTATTAGGAGAAATGTTTAATGAGGCAAAGAATAGTTTTAGCTTGTAATGAGTGTAAAAATAGAAATTATGATAAATACAAAAATAAGCAAAATACTCCAGAAAGAATAGAACTTAAGAAGTACTGTAAATTTTGTAAAACTCATACTTTACACAAGGAAATAAAATAATTTTAGTGTAAAGGGTTTGTTTAAAGATTATTAAGGTCCGTAGCTCCAACGGCAGAGCACTGGACTCCAAATCCGGGGGTTGCAGGTTCAAATCCTGCCGGGCCTGCCATTTTTTTGTTTAATAGAGAAAATAAAAATAGAATTGGGAGCAAAATGAAACTAAAAAATATTTTTACTAAAATAAATAATTTTATAAAAGAAGCTATTGCTGAATTAAAAAAAGTTATCTGGCCCAACAAAAAAGATCTTAAAAATAGCACGATTATAGTTATTACTACTATAATTATTGCTTCTATTTTTATTGGGTTAGTTGATCTATTTTTTACTAAAGTACTAACTTTGTTTATGGGATAATACACAATAGATATTTGCTATTTTATGGAAAAAAGGAAGAGAGTTAATTAGTTACAATGGCTTCAAATAAAAAAAAATGGTACGTAGTTCATACTTATTCAGGGTATGAAAATAAAGTAAAAATAAATTTAGAACAAAGAATTAAATCCATGGGAATGGAAAACCAGATTTTCCAAGTATTGATACCTACTGAAAAAGTCTTAGAGGTAAAGTCTGGCAAAAGAAAATATGTGCAAAAAAAAGTATTTCCAGGATATGTAGTGATAGAAATGATATTGGATAATAATTCTTGGCAAACAGTAAGGAACACTCCAGGAGTTACTCGCTTTGTAGGTTCAGGGGGAAAACCAGTACCTTTAAAAGAAACAGAAATAGATAACATATTAAAGCAGATGGGAAAAGGCGAGAAAGTACCTAAATTGGATATCGAAATAGGGGAAAATATTAGAATTATCGTTGGTCCATTTACCGGGTATACCGGAAAAGTTAAAGAAGTGGATTACGAAAAAAATAAAATGAAAGTTTTTCTATCTATTTTTGGTCGAGAGACATCTGTCGAGTTAGGTTTTAATGATATAGAAAAATATTAAATTAGTCGTTAGTATATCGTATTGCATAAATTAGTTACTTAGTTTGAAATTAATTCAACCAGCTAACCAAATACTAACGATTAGTTATAGGAGGAATTTAATGGCAAAGAAAGTGGTTTCCATAATAAAATTACAAATACCTGGTGGCAATGCTAATCCTGCGCCACCGGTAGGCCCGGCTTTAGGTCAGCATGGATTAAACATTATGGAATTTTGTAAGGCTTTTAACGAAAAAACAAGACAAGATGTTGGAAGTGTAATACCAGTAATTATAAATGTACATGAGGATAGATCTTTTACTTTTATCTGCAAAAAGCCTCCAGTTGCCTTTTTATTGAAAGAAGCAGCAGGAATAGAAAAAGGATCAGGAGTACCCAATAAAGAAAAAGTTGCAAAGTTATCTCGGGCAAAAATTGAAGAGATTGCTAAACGTAAAATGCCTGATTTAAATGCTAATGATTTAGAAAGTGCCATGAAAATAGTTGAAGGTACTGCCAGAAGTATGGGAATAGAGATAGAGAGTAATAATTAATTGTAAGCTTATGTGGAAGGATAAAATCCAATAATACCACAAGGAGGAAAAAGATGAGTAAAAAAAGAGGTAAAAAATATTTAGATGCTATTAAAAATTATCAAAAAGATAAGTTTTACGAACCGGAAGAAGGTTTAGATTTAGTAAAAAAGTTTCACTGGGCTAATTTTGAAGAATCTATTGATATCGCGATTAAATTGGGTATAGATACCCGTCGTTCAGAGGAACAGGTTAGGGGAGCGGTAGATTTACCTCATGGTACAGGCAAGAAAGTGAAAGTTGTTGTCTTTGCCGAAGGAGAGAAGGCAAAAGAGGCAGAAGAAGCCGGAGCTGATTTTATAGGCGCAGAAGATTTAGCTGAAAAGATACAAAAGGGATGGACTGATTTTGATGCCACTATAACGACCCCGGATATGATGAAAATAGTAGGAAAATTAGGTAAAATATTGGGACCTCGAGGCCTAATGCCTAACCCTAAAGTTGGTACCGTTACTTTTGATATAAAAAATACCGTAAAAGCAGTGAAAGCGGGGAAAGTAGAGTACCGAGCGGATAAATTTGGCATAATCCATGCACCCCTAGGAAAAACAAATTTTGACAAAGAGAAGTTATTAGAAAATTTTATCACCTTTATAGGCGCTATTATTAAAGCTAAACCATCAGCTACCAAAGGAAGATATATACGCAGCATCGCTATTTCATCTACTATGGGGCCAGGGGTTCATATAGATCCCCAAAAAATAGACGCTTGGGTAGAAAAACAAAAAAATAGAATTAGTGAAAATATAAAATAAAATATACTTGTAAATTTAGATATACCTTAGACAGCAGGAGTTGAAAAGAAACAACGTAATTGATATTAAAATATCTTCCTGCCAAGGTGAGAACAAAGTGAATAAACTTGCTAGTTTCACCTTCCCCATAGATTGGTCTAAGGGAAGGCTTTTTATTGTGTAAAATACCTAATAGAGTTAGAAAGGAGGATAAATCATGGCTTTAAGTAAAGATTCTAAAAAAGAGATACTTAAGGATTTGATAGCAAAATTGAAAGAATCTAAGGGAGTAGTTTTAACCGATTATCAAGGAATGAATGTATCTCAGATTAGCAGCCTTAGAAATGAATTAAAAGAAAATAAAGTGGAATTTAAAATAGTAAAAAATACTTTAATGGAAAAAGCCAGCGAAGAGCTAAACGTTGAGGATCTAACCAAAGATCTAATCGGTTGCACCGCAATAGCTTTTTGCAACGATGATGGAGTTGCCCCGGCTAGATTATTAAAAGGATATTTTAAAAAAAATAAAATTGATTTAAAAATAAAATCTGGTCTGATAGACGGAAGAGTTTTTTGTCCGGATAAAATTATGGAGATAGCTTCTCTACCTTTAAAAGATGTCCTTATTGCCCAAATGATTAACGGAGTAAAATCTCCGCTTTATTCTTTAGTATTTATCTTACAAGGACCGTTAAGGGGATTGATTTATACTTTAGAAGCAGTAAAAAAACAAAAGGAAAAAACAAAAGTATCATAAATTTTTATACTAAAAATATAATATGCGATATTGCATGACGGGTAGATAGAGAAGAATAAAAGTTTTTTTTGAGATACGATATACGAAATACAATATACGAAATTGAGAGGAGGTGAAACAAATGGTAGAAAAAAAAGAAGTTTCTGAAAAAGAAGAGGTGGCTACTAAAAAAGCTAAAAAAGTTACTGAAGAAAAAAAATCTAAACCTGAAATGGGTGCATCAGTGGAAATATTAGAAAAGATAGAGAAGATGAACGTATTAGAATTAGCTGATTTAGTTAAAGCTTTAGAGGAAAAATTCGGAGTAACTGCTGCTATGCCTGTTGCTATGCCTGCTAATGCTGGTGGTGCAGCTGCATCAGACGAAGACAAAGAAGAAGAAAAGACTGATTTTGAAGTAGTGTTAAAAGAAGTAGGGCCAAATAAGATTAAAGTAATAAAAGAAATAAGAACAATCACTGCTTTAGGTTTGAAAGAATCTAAAGACTTAGTAGATGGTGCACCGAACACAGTAAAAGAACATGTAGACAAGAAAGAGGCCGAAGGAATAAAAGAAAAATTAGAAGCGGTTGGAGCAGTTGCAGAAATAAAATAGAAGATAGTTTTTACAATACCGAAGATACTCTTTAAAAATATTTAAAGGGTATCTTCTTGCATTTTTAATTACTAAATGATAAAATTATAATTTACGGAAATATATAGCGTGGAGTGTACAGCATTTAGCAAGTAAGAGAAATCGATAAACTAAAAACGCAAAGCGAAAAGCGAAAAAGCATAGTTCAAAACTCTTAACTAGTCGTTAACATTAAGTGCAGGTTTTTAGTTTTCAGTTAATAGTTGCAAGATGCAAGTTTATTTAGTTACTCGGTTATCCAGTTACCCGGTTTACCAGTTGACTAGTAGCACTATTCGTTAATTTCAAATACAGGTTCTCAGTTGCAAGATGAGAGTTAGTTGATACAGTTAATCAACCTGATTTTCATTCTTCAACAGGGTAACCGGTAAACTAGCTAACCGGCTAATCATTTTTACGAGATAGTTTTACGCTTTTCGTTTTTCATTATATACTGTATACTAACGACTAATTTGATATTTTAATAAATATATAAAGGTTGGTGTTTTGCGGTGCACAATAAATATAACCAAGTGAAAGATTATTCCAAAATACCCGAATTATGTCCAATCCCCAATTTATTGGATATACAAAAAAATTCTTTTGAAGATTTTTTACAAAGGTTCATCCCGTCTGATAAAAGAAAAAAGCAAGGATTGCAGGAAGTTTTTATAAATATTTTTCCCGTTCAAGATTTTACTGGTAATTTAATTTTAGATTTTATTAGTTACTCACTGGGAGAATGCAAAGATTCTGCTTACGGATGTTGGGAAAAAGGCGGAACTTATTCTGCTCCTTTAGAGGTTAAGATAAATTTAATTAGCAAAAAAACAGGTGAAATTAAAGAGCAAGATGTCTTTATGGGCGAGTTACCGCTTATGACCGAAAACGGAGGCTTCGTTATTAACGGAGCAGAAAGAGTGGTAGTAAATCAATTAATAAGATCTCCCGGAATTTATTTTGATGAAGAAAGAAATGAAAATAGTAAATCATTGTACAAATTTAAAATTATACCTAATCGTGGATCTTGGTTGGAATTTGGATTTGATTCTTCCGACATTATTTATGTCCGAATTGATAAAAAAAGAAAAATTCCAGCAACTACCCTATTAAGAGCATTAGGATATGAAAACGATGAAGAAATAATGGAGCTTTTTGATTACGAAGAGATTGTAAAGGTAACTTTAGAAAAAGACAATACAGCGAATGAAAAAGAAGCTCTGATAGAAATGTTTAGAAGGCTGAGGCCCAGCGAACCTCCGACTGAAAGAAATACTCGTCAATTAATCTATAGATTACTTTTTGATCCTAAAAGATACGATTTAGCAAAAGTCGGAAGATATAAAATAAATAGGAAATTGAGCTTTGAAGATCGAATATTAGGTAAAATCGTAGCCGAAAACATTGTTGATCCTATCAACAAAAAAATAATTGTAAAAGCAGAAGAAAAAATCAATCAGAAAAAATTTTCTGCAATAATTAACTCAGGAATTAAAAAGATAAAAGTGTTAAATTATGAAAATGAAACGATAACTGTTTTTAATGAGAAAGACGAAGCTTTGATGCTAATTGTTGATAAACTGAGTGAAGGAATTAATGAAGGGATTATAGATGCGATTGCTGCTGAAGATATAATTAATCCAAAAACAGGTGAAGTAATTTGTAGCACAGGTGATAAATTAACTAATGCCTTATTATACAAAATAAAAAAATTTAAAGAAAAGATAAAAATAAAAAAAGGTCCTTCGTTAACGAGAGAGGATGTTATCGCTTCTTTAAGATATTTAGTTAATATATATAGAGGAATTGGGTATGTGGACGACATCGATCATTTAGGGAATAGAAGGATAAAGACAGTTGGCGAGTTACTTCAGGATCAATTTTACATCGGATTAAGCAGAATGGAAAGAGTAATTCGGGAGAGAATGACTATCCAACCAGATGTTTCTGCTATTACTCCCCAAGCATTGATAAATGCACGACCATTATTAGCTACTATTAGACAGTTTTTTGGGAGTAGTCAACTTTCTCAGTTTATGGATCAGACTAATCCTTTATCCGAAATTACTCATAAAAGAAGACTCTCTGCCTTGGGCCCAGGAGGCTTAACCAGGGAAAGAGCGGGCTTTGAGGTGAGAGATGTTCACCATACTCATTATGGCAGAGTTTGTCCCATTGAAACCCCTGAAGGTCCTAATATTGGATTAATAGGATCCCTTTGTATCTATGCAAGGGTGAATGAATTAGGATTTATTGAAACGCCTTATTTTAGGGTGATAGAAGGGAAAATAACTGATGAGATTGTTTACCTCTCTGCAGATGAAGAAGATAAATATAAAATTGCTCAAATAAATATAAAAATAGATAAAAATAACAAAATTTCACAAGACGATGTGCCTTGCCGGCTTAGAGGAGACATTATTGAGTGTTTGCCAGATGAAATAGATTTTATAGATGTATCTCCCAAGCAGATTGCCAGTATTTCAGCTAGTTTAATACCCTTTTTAGAGCACGATGATGCTAACAGAGCCTTAATGGGTACTAATATGCAGAGGCAGTCAGTACCTTTAATAAAACCCGAAGTTTCTTTAGTGGGAACAGGAATGGAAAATAAAGTTGCTGTCGACTCAGGTGTAGTCCTTGTTTCCCAAGATGATGGTTTGGTGAAAGAAGTAAGTGCGGACAAAATAATTATTAAGAATACTGACAATATCCAAAAAGAATATATATTAAAAAAATTCGTTCGTTCTAATCAGGGAACTTGTATAAATCAGATACCTTTAGTAGAAGAGGGGATGGTTGTAAAGAAGGGAGATGTGCTTGCTGATGGTCCCTTAACTTCTGAAGGGCTTCTTTCTTTGGGAAGGAATATTTTAATAGCTTACATGCCTTGGGAAGGCTATAATTTTGAGGATGCCATTTTAATTAGCGAGAAATTGGTCAGAGAAGATACTTTCACCTCTATTCATATTTCTGAACATGAATGTGAAGCACGGGATACTAAATTAGGACCGGAAGAAATAACTTGTGATATCCCTAATATCGGGGAAGGCAGCCTATCTAATTTACTCGAAAATGGGGTAATCCGCGTTGGGGCAGAAGTTGAATCAGGTGATATTTTAGTAGGAAAAGTAACTCCTAAGGGTGAAACTGATTTAGGACCGGAGGAAAGATTATTAAGAGCAATTTTTGGGGAAAAGGCTCGAGAAATAAGAGATACTTCTCTCCGAGTTTCTCATGGTGAAAAAGGTAAGGTTATAGGCGTAAAAGTATTTTCCAGGGAAAATAATGACGACCTTTCCCCGGGAGTAAATCAATTAGTAAAAGTATTTATTGCCCAAAAAAGAAAGATTTCAGAAGGGGATAAGATTTCGGGAAGACATGGAAATAAAGGGGTTATTGCTAAAATATTGCCTGAAGCTGATATGCCTTTTATGTCAGATGGTACACCAATAGAAATAGTACTGAATCCTTTGGGAGTACCCTCTCGGATGAATGTGGGGCAAGTTTTAGAAGTACATTTAGGCTGGGTAGCTAAAACTTTAGGTCTTAGAGTCATAACTCCTATTTTTAACGGCGCAAAAGAAGAGGAAATTGAAGAAGCTTTATTAGAAGCAGGTCTACCCAAAGATGGTAAAACAATTCTTTATGATGGTAGAACAGGCAGACCATTTGACCTAAGGGTTACCGTAGGTTACAGCTATATTTTAAAATTATCTCATTTAGTAGCTGATAAAATACATGCTCGTTCTACCGGCCCGTACTCTTTGGTTACCCAACAACCTTTAGGAGGAAAAGCACAGTTTGGAGGTCAAAGATTTGGTGAAATGGAAGTTTGGGCTTTAGAAGGATACGGTGCTGCTTACAATCTCCAGGAGCTTTTAACCATAAAATCAGATGATGTGTTAGGAAGAATTAAAACTTATGAAGCGATTGTTAAGGGTGATTGTATCCCTGCTCCTGGCATGCCAGAATCGTTTAAAGTTTTAATTAAAGAATTACGTAGTTTATGCTTAGATGTACGAGTTTTAGATTCCCAAGACAAAGAAGTAGACATTAAAGAAGATATAGATTTAAAAGATGAAATTAATGAAAATTTAATGAAAGAAATAAATTAAAGACAGAGCGTCTGTTAACAAAATATTTAAACCTAACAATTTAATTGTATAGGAATTTCTTTTTTCCGTAAGTCCTGGTTAGTATATAGTATATCGTATCGTGTATTACGTTAGCATTAAACTAAAAACTTAAAGCGAAAAGCGAAGAAGCATAATTCAAAATTCAAAACTTTTTCTTTAATTTTAAGTTTTAAGTTTTAAATTTACGTTTTTAACTTTACACTTTACGCTCTAATACTATTCACTAACGACTATAATAGGGGGTAATTATATTGACAATTTTGAAGAGTTTTAACTCGCTCAAAATCGGACTGGCTTCGTCAGAGCAAGTAAAAAAATGGTCTAATGGCGAAGTTAAAAAACCAGAAACTATCAATTATAGAACTTTAAGACCAGAGAAAGATGGTTTATTTTGCGAAAAAATATTCGGACCAGTTAAAGATTGGGAATGTAGTTGTGGAAAATACAAAAGGATCAGATATAAAGGTGTAATTTGTGATAGATGTGGAGTCGAAGTTACTAAATCTATCACTAGAAGGGAAAGAATGGGGCATATTAAATTAGCTTCCCCTGTTTCCCATGTTTGGTATTTTAAGGCTATACCCAGCCCTTTATCCTTACTTTTAGACATATCTCCTCGTAACTTAGAAAAGATATTATACTATGCTCCAGACAGAAGAAGAGAACAGTTATTCGAGGTTATTGAGAAAGGTGATACAGATTTAGAAAAAGGCGATATAATTTTAGAAGCAGAATACCGCATTCATAAAAAGTATAATGAAGAATTTAATGCTGAACCTGTTTATAATATCAATAAAATAAAAATATTTTCTCGTAAAATAGGTGATGTAATTTCGGAGGAAGAGGATCAAGATCTGCAGAAAATATTTGGTAAGATTTTCTATCAAAAGGAATTATTGTTCCCTGTAAATAAGGAGGAAGAATCTGAAGGCGAAGCTGAAAAGGAAGAGGTTAAAGAAGAAGTAGAAAAAAAGGAAACCCAATATCGAATTACTAAGATTGATGGCTTAATTTCTGAGACCAACCTAAAAAGGTTGGAGGAAGAGAAAAACTTATCCTTGCGGGCAAAATTGGCTACTCAAAATATTGAGGAGTCTTGTTACATAGTGATACACTCCGGTGATACTTCTAATAAAAGAGGAGAAATAATTTTAGAAATAGAGAAACTTCTTCTAAGTAATTATGATCCCGAATTTAAAGCCGGAATAGGGGCAGAAGCAATTAAAGAGTTGTTGAAAGAGTTGGCCCTAGATAGATTAACCTTGGAACTTCGCGAAGAATTAAAAAAAACTAGCGGTCAAAAAACGAAAAAGATTATTAAAAGATTACAGATAGTTGAGGCATTTCGTAAATCTAATTGCAAACCTGAATGGATGGTATTAGAAACAATTCCAGTTATTCCTCCAGACTTAAGGCCTATGGTGCAATTAGAGGGAGGGCGTTTTGCCACTTCAGATTTGAATGATTTGTATAGGAGAGTTATAAATCGGAATAACAGATTAAAAAGATTATTGGAATTAGGGGCGCCGGAAATTATTATTAAAAATGAAAAACGGATGTTACAGGAAGCGGTTGATGCTTTGATAGACAATGGCAGAAGAGGACGAGCAGTACTCGGCACCGGGAATAGACCCCTTAAATCGCTAAGTGATATGTTAAAGGGCAAGAAAGGTAGATTTAGACAGAACCTTTTAGGTAAAAGAGTGGATTATTCAGGAAGATCAGTGATTGTAGTAGGTCCTAATTTAAAATTTTACCAATGCGGATTGCCTAAAAAGATGGCTCTGGAACTGTTCAAACCGTATGTAATGAGGGAATTAGTAGTTCAGGATTTGGCTCATAATATCAAAACTGCCAAAAAAATAGTGGAGAAAGGCAAGCCGGAAGTCTGGGGTATATTAAAGGATATTGTAGAAGATCATCCTATCTTGCTAAATCGGGCACCAACATTACATCGTTTAGGGATTCAAGCTTTTAAACCTATTTTAGTGGAAGGAAATGCAATTCAAATTCATCCTTTAGTTTGTTCAGCTTTTAATGCAGATTTTGACGGCGATCAGATGGCAGTTCATGTTCCTCTTTCGCCGGAAGCTCAAGCTGAAGCAGAAATTTTAATGCTATCTTCGAATAATATACTATCTCCAGCTAATGGTTTACCTATAGCTTTACCTAGTCAGGATATAATTTTAGGTTGCTATTATCTAACTATGCGGGAAAGCGGACGAAAAGGTGAGGGAAAAATCATTGGTAATTTTAATGAGGCAATAAGGGCCTATGAGGATGGCTTTATAGACTTACACGCTAAAATTAAATGTAAAATACATAACTCCTTAAAAAGTACAACAACCGGTAGGATTATTTTTAACGAAATTTTCCCCGATGATATGGATTTTATCAATTTAACTATAACCAAAAAGTCCTTAGAAAAAATTATATCTTTTGTTTACCGAAAATATGGGAAAGAAATAACTGTTGATATTTTAGATAAGATTAAGAAATTAGGCTTTAATTTTGCTACTTCTTCCGGGATTTCTATAGGGATAGTAGATTTAGAAATACCTTCCCAGAAAGATGAGATATTAGAAGTGGCTGAAAAGGAAGTAGATAAAATTCAAGAACAATATAATTACGGATTAATTATGGATGATGAGAGGGAACAGAAAATTGTAAATTCTTGGACCAAAGCCGCTGATGACGTAGTTGATGCTATTTTAAAGAATTTAGATAAATTTAACCCTTTATATATTATGGCTGATTCCGGAGCTCGAGGAAGTAAGCGGCAGATCGGTCAATTAGCTGGAATGAGGGGTTTAATGGCTGATCCTTCGGGAAAAATTATTGAATTTCCTATTAGATCTAATTTCAGAGATGGTTTGTCAGTATTAGAGTATTTTATTTCAACTCATGGAGCTCGAAAAGGGTTAGCAGACACTGCTCTTAGAACTTCAAAATCAGGATATTTAACCAGAAGATTGGTTGATGTAGCCCAAGATGCAATTATCAGAGAAGAAGACTGTGGCACATCTGACGGAATAATTATCAGAGCCTTTCAAGATGACGGTAATGTAATCGAGACTTTAGAAGAAAGGTTAGTAGGGCGAATAACTCAAGAAGAGGTAATAGATCCTAAGACCGGCGAAGTATTAGTTGAATTAGGTGAAGAAATCGACGAAAGAAGTGCTAAAAAGATTTCGGAAATGGGGGTAAAAGAGGTTAAAGTTAGATCGGTTTTAACCTGCAGAGCAGAGCATGGAGTATGTGTTAAATGCTACGGTAAGGATATGGCTACTGGTAAATTAGTAAATATCGGAGAAGCCGTAGGGGTTATTGCAGCTCAATCTATTGGAGAACCAGGGACACAATTAACTTTAAGGACTTTTCATACCGGAGGGATTAAAATAACAGGTGAAGATATTACTTTAGGCCTTCCACGGGTAGAGCAACTTTTTGAAGTAAGGAAACCAAAAAAACAGGCAGTAATTAGTGAAATAAATGGAATAGTAGAGGAAATTATTACTGAGAACAATTATAAGAAACAGGTAGTAGTTAATCCTGAAACATCAAAAGAAAATAAAGGCGCCATCGAAGAAAAGAAAAAGATCTATAATATTCCCGCTGATTTAAGACTAATAGTAGAAAAAGGACAAAAAATTGGAGCTGGGGAAAGATTAACTGTTGGGTTTATTGATCCCCATGATATTTTAAAGATTCAGGGAATTAAGGCAGTTCAAGAATATTTATTGAAAGAAATACAAGCAGTATATAGATCACAAGGGGTTAAAATCAGTGATAAACATATCGAGACAATAATTCGTCAAATTGCTCGTTTAAATATGATTTATGTAAGATCAGCCCGTGACTCCGAATTATTATCCGGGGAATTAGTGTACGTATCAGATTTTGAAAAAGCTAATAAAAAAGTGGTAGAAGAAAATGAAGAAATCAGCGAGAAGAACAAAAAGTTATTAGAAAATAAAAAAACTCTTTTTTCATTGATAAATGTTAAAACAGGTGAGGTAGTAGTTAAAGAGGGAGAAGTTATTACTAATAAAGTTATACCTAAAATTGAAACCAGCGATTTTGCTACATTAATAGTTGAAGATCAAGAAAATAAACAATTTACTATTGTTAAAGGAGAAAATTCCTTTATAGAAAGAATAACTGGCAATATCTTGGTTGGTGGGATTGAAGATAATATTCAAGAAGGCAACAGCGAAACAGACAATCTATATGATCCTAAGATAAAATTTAATGGAGTCATTAGCAAAGAAATGGGAGTAGAAATTGCTAATAGTGATATTAGAATAATAAGTTGTGCCAAACCAGATATTTATGAAAAAATAAAAGACAGGATTACTGCCGCAGATATTATTAATCCAGAAGATTCTCAAGTTTTAGTAAGTGCGAACAAGCAACTTACTTCCTCAGAAGTGGATACAATCATAAAAACTAAAGTAGATGAAATAAAGGTATGGAAAGAAATTAAGGAGATATCTGTAAGAGACGGACTGATCAAATCAATTAAAGATGAAATTATTGGCCGACCCATTGGCGAAGATATTAAAGATCCAGTAAGCGGAAATATTATTGCAGATAAGGATCAAATAATAAGTAAGAATTTAATTAAAAAAATATTATTGTATAAATTAAGTGAGCTACCATTGGAAGATGGAAGATATTTTTCTTTAGAAGGTAGAACTTTAGAATTCCTTTATGACAAGGTAGTAGGTAAAATTACTGCATTGGATATTTTGGATCCGGAGACAGGTGAAGTTATAATTAATGGAGGCAAAAAGATAACCAGGAACCATGCTACAGAAATTTGCAATAGACATTTAGATTTAATAAAGATAAGGGTAAACAATAAGAACGTATGTATTAATATAATTGAAAATGTTGGATTTATTAAAAGGAAGAAGTTGGTAGCAGTAGGAATGCCCATAATTCAAGGTATTACCCAAGCTTCCCTTTCTACTGAAAGTTTTCTGTCTGCCGCATCATTTCAGAGAACTACTCATGTTTTAACCAATGCCTCTATTAAGGGGAAAATAGATAAGCTTTACGGTTTAAAGGAAAATGTTATTATTGGTAATATAATACCCGCAGGGACAGGTTTAAATAGATACGGAGAAATAGAAGTTGATTACTTACATGAAGAGGAAGAAAAAGTAGAAGAAATATTTAAAGAGGCAGAAGGAGAGCAGGTAGAAAAGAAGATAGATATATTTAGAGAAGAAGTTGAAGACAGTAAAGAGAAAATATCCGACCACGCAACAGATCAAGAACCGCAATATAATTCGAAAAATGAAGAAACAAAAGACAAAAAATCTAATAATAATAGTTGACATCAAATACCGATGCTGTTAGAATATAAAAGTATTTTTATTTATAGGATATTGATAAATTTAGATAAAGGAAGGTAAGATATGCCTACCATAAACCAATTAGTAAGAAAAGGTAGAAAAAAGGTCTTTAAAAAATCTGGTACGCCATCTTTACAGGGTAGCCCTTTAAAAAGAGGGGTATGCACCAGAGTTTGGACTATAACTCCTAAGAAACCTAATTCTGCCTTAAGAAAAGTTACTCGAGTAAGATTAACTAATAATATGGAAGTTACTGCCTATATTCCCGGGATAGGGCATAATCTTCAAGAACATTCTATTGTACTCTTAAGAGGTGGAAGGGTAAAAGATTTGCCAGGAGTTAGATATCATATTGTCAGAGGAGTTATGGACACTACTGGAGTAGAAAATAGAATGCAAGGGCGTTCAAGATATGGATCTAAAAGACCAAAGAAGACAAGCAAGTAATAAATAAGTCGTTAGTCGTTAGTATATAATTAGCGTATAGCGGTTAGCGTATACTTTTGAATTAATAAAATGCTTGTTTTAATTAAATTAAAAAATTAAAGCTAAAAGTAAAAAACCATAATTCAAAACTCAAGACTTTTTTCGTATCGTGTATTACGTATCATGTGAATACAAATTTAGTTTTTCTTTTTATTACTAAATACTATTCACTATATACTAAATACTATTTTGAAATACTAGTTTAAAAAGATAGAGGTGGTAAATAATGTCCAGAAGAAGAAGGGCAGTAAAGAGAATAAACGCACCAGATCCTGTATATCACGACAAACATGTAGCGACTTTTATTAACAAGTTAATGTATGATGGTAAAAAAAGTAAAGCAGAAGCAATTTTTTATCGGGCTTTAGATATGGCTGCAAAAAAGACAAAAAAGGAGCCTTTGGAAGTATTTAATCAAGCTTTACAGAATGTTATGCCTGTATTAGAAGTGAAATCAAGAAGAGTTGGAGGAGCTAGTTATCAGATCCCGATTGAAGTAAGTCCGGATAGGAGAATGACTTTGGGGATGAGATGGATAATTAACTTTGCCAGGAAAAAAACAGGTAAACCGATGCATGAAAAATTATCCTTAGAGTTAACAGATGCAGCAAATAGTGTTGGAGCAGCAGTAAAAAAGAAAGAAGACACTCATAAGATGGCTGAAGCAAACAAGGCATTTGCTCATTACAGATGGTAAATAAAATAGCGTAGAGCGGGTAGCGTTTAGCGTATAGTTTGGATTAATAATAAAATGATTGTCCTAATCAAATTAAAAACTTAAAGCTAAAAGCGAAAAATCTTAATTTAAAACTCAAAACTGTTTTTAGATTTTTCTGTCATTGCGAGCGAACGAAGTGAGCGTGGCAATCCCAGTGTTAATTCTTAACGATATACGATATACGAAACAAGATAGGTTTTTAAATTATGTCAACGAAATTTCCTTTAGATAAAATAAGAAATATTGGTATTATGGCTCATATTGATGCTGGAAAAACTACCGTTACCGAGAGGATACTTTATTATACGGGAAAAGTCCATAAAATGGGCGAGGTTCACGAGGGGTCTGCAACTATGGATTGGATGCCTCAAGAAAAAGAGAGAGGCATTACTATAACTTCTGCGGCAACTACTCTTTATTGGAAAGATAATCGTGTTAATATTATTGATACGCCTGGACACGTTGATTTTACCATGGAAGTTGAACGCTGTTTAAGAGTACTCGATGGTGCTGTTGCGGTATTCTGTGCAGTAGGAGGGGTTGAACCCCAAACAGAAACCGTTTGGTATCAGGCAGAAAGATATGGTGTTCCTCGTATTGCCTTTATTAATAAAATGGATAGGGCAGGAGCAGATTTCTATCATGTTATAAAAATGATTCAAGATAAACTGGCGACTAATCCAATTATTATTCAATTGCCCTGGGGAAGCGAAGAAAATTTTAAAGGCATTATCAACTTATTAAAAATGAAGGCGTATTCTTACACTATAGATAATTTAGGAGTAAATTATAAAGAGGTACCTATATCAGAAGACATGCGAGAATTAGCCAATAAGTATCATCATAAAATGATAGAAAGCCTAGCTGAGCTTGATGAAAAAATTATGGAGAAATATCTTGAAAGTGAAGAAATTACCTCCAATGAAATAAAGTCTGCAATTCGCAGATTAACTATTAAAAATAAGATAGTTCCGGTTTTATGCGGTTCAGCCTTAAAAAATAAAGGTGTTCAGTTACTTTTAGATGCCATAGTTGATTATCTGCCTTCTCCTTTAGATGTTCCGCCGGTCAAAGGTATAGATCCTCGAAATGAGAAAGGGATAGATAGATTGCCCGAGGATAAAGAACCATTATCCTCTTTGGTTTTTAAAATTATGACTGATCCTTATATAGGAAAATTAAGTTTTGTCAGAGTTTATTCAGGTGTACTAAAATCAGGTTCTTATATCTATAATTCAACTAAAGATTTTAAGGAAAGAATAAATAGATTAGTACTAATTCATGCTGATCATAAGAAGGATGTTACAGAGATACCTGCAGGAAATTTAGGAGCAATAATAGGTTTAAAAAAATCTACTACCGGTGAAACTTTATGTGATGTAAAGCATCCTATAATTTTAGAATCAATGAAATTTCCTGAACCGGTGATATCTATCGCTATAGAGCCAAAAAGTAAAACAGAGCAAGATAAAATGGCTTTAGCTTTGGATAAATTATCAGAAGAAGACCCAACTTTTAGGAGAACACATAATGTTGAAACCGGTCAAACTATCATTTCGGGTATGGGAGAACTGCATTTAGAAATAATTGTAGATCGCTTACTTCGGGAGTTTAGAGTAGAAGGCAATATAGGAAAGCCACAAGTAGCGTATAAAGAAACAATCGAGAAAACTGCTATAGCTAGAGGGAAATTTATCAGACAATCGGGAGGCAGGGGACAATATGGAGATGTAACCCTGGAGGTAGAACCTTATAAAGAAGATAATTTCAAATTTATTAATCGGATAGTTGGTGGAGTAATACCCAAAGAATATATTCCCGCAGTAGAAGGGGGTATAAAAGAAGCTATGTTAAGCGGAGTATTAGCTAATTACCCGGTCACCAATATAAAAGTAACTTTATTAGACGGTTCTTATCACCCAGTAGATTCATCGGAGATTGCTTTTAAGATTGCAGGCTCTATGGCTTTTCAGGAATGTATGAAAAAAGCCAAGCCAATACTTTTGGAGCCGATGATGGAAGTAGAAATTGTAACTCCAGAAGAATATTTAGGCAATCTAGTGAGTGATATAAGTTCACGAAGGGCGAAAGTGGAAGGGATAGAAACAAAGGCTAAAGTAAAAATTATTACTGCTTACGTGCCTTTAGTAGAAATGTTTGGTTATGCTACCAGCTTAAGGTCAATTTCTCAGGGTAGAGCAACTTCTACTATGCAGTTTTTATATTACGAGAAAGTTCCGGACAATATTACGAAGGAAATATTAATCTAAGTTTAAAATAATAAAAATAGTATAGAATATTTAAGGAGGAAAAATCAAATGGCAAAAGAAAAATTTGTAAGAACTAAACCCCATATTAATGTGGGTACTATCGGTCATGTAGACCACGGTAAAACAACTTTAACTTCAGCAATCACTAAGTATCTGGCTGCCAAAGGCCTTGCCGAAGTGAAGGAGTTTGATGATATCGATCGAGCTCCCGAAGAAAAGGAGAGAGGTATTACCATCTCGGTCTTTCATGCCGAATACGAGACTGAAAAGAGACACTATGCCCATATCGATTGTCCGGGACATGCCGATTACATTAAGAATATGATTACCGGAGCAGCCCAGATGGACGGAGCTGTCCTGGTAGTATCTGCTGCTGATGGCCCCATGCCCCAGACCCGAGAGCATATTCTTCTGGCCCGTCAGGTAGGAGTCCCCTTTATCGTAGTCTTCCTGAACAAGGTGGATATGGTAGATGACCCTGAACTGATCGAACTGGTAGAGATGGAGATAAGAGATCTCTTAAGTGAATATGAGTTCCCCGGAGACGATATCCCTGTAATCAAGGGCTCGGCTTTAAAGGCAATGCAGGCTACCGATGCTAATGATCCTGCCTATAAGGCAATTTCCGAATTATTAGAGGCCATAGATAATTATATTCCTACTCCTAAGCGGGATATCGATAAACCTTTCCTCTTGTCAGTGGAAGACGTTTTTTCTATCACCGGGAGAGGGACTGTGGCAACCGGTAGATTAGAAAGAGGGCTGGTCAAGACAGGAGATCCGGCCGAGATAGTGGGACTTGCTCCCAAGGTGCGTAAGACTGTAGTTACCGGAGTAGAGATGTTCCGTAAGACTATGGATCAGGCTGAAGCCGGAGATAATATCGGTCTTCTCCTCCGGGGTATAGATAAAGATGATGTAAAAAGAGGCCAGGTAGTAGCTGTCCCAGGTAGTATCACCCCTCATACCAAGTTTAAGGGTGAAATCTATGTCTTAACCAAAGAAGAAGGAGGCAGACATACTCCTATCTTCAGCGGTTATCGTCCCCAGTTCTACTTCAGAACTACTGACGTAACCGGTACCGTCACCTTACCTGAAGGGGTAGAGATGGTTATGCCCGGGGACAGGATAACTATTGCCGGTGAACTTATTACTCCTATCGCCATGGAAAAACAGCTTCGTTTTGCTATCCGAGAAGGAGGACGAACTATCAGTGCCGGAGTGGTAAGTGAGATTGTAGAATAGT
>Ga0255384_10002_pt1 | contig 91897 bp, 75 predicted proteins | sample ANMaggSeSYBR01F7_FD_182106 | JGI IMG/M metagenome (GOLD analysis project Ga0255384, IMG submission 182106) | Sediment cell enrichment communities from methane seep in Santa Monica Basin, California, United Staets - ANME aggregate JGI... | ecosystem: Environmental > Aquatic > Marine > Cold seeps >... | reverse complement strand
CTATTGTAAAAAAATAGAAGTGGTCATCCACCCGGATAACAGTGTTACCGTAACAGATGACGGGCGGGGGATACCAGTAGATATTCACAAAGAAACCAAGTTGCCGGCGGTAACCATAGTAATGACTAAACTTCACGCTGGCGGTAAGTTTGGCGGAAGCGGATATCGGGTTACCGGCGGACTGCACGGGGTAGGTATTTCAGTGGTAAATGCTCTTTCAGAATGGTTGGAAGTAGAGGTATACCGAGATTCAGGAATATTTTTTCAAAGATTTGAAAAAGGGGATGCCGTATCCGGATTAGAAAAAACGGGAAGATCTTCCCGCACCGGAACTAAAATTACCTTCAAGCCTGATCCGACTGTTTTTGAAGACACCACCTTTAATTTTGATAATATTACCCACCGGTTAAGAGAAATTGCTTTTTTAAATGCCGGAGTCAAGATTAATTTAAAAGATGAAAGGGAAGAGAATAAAGAAGTTTCTTATAAATACACTGGAGGGATAAGCGAATTTGTCAGCCATCTAAACAAAAACAAAGACCTTTTGTTTCCAAAGCCTATCTGTTTTGCCGGGAAGAAGGATGATATAGAGGTAGATGTCGCCTTACAATATAATGACGGTTATACAGAAAATATCCTTTCTTTTGCCAACAATATAAATACAGAAGAAGGCGGAACTCATTTAGCAGGATTTAAAGCGACTATAACCAGAATAATAAACGATTATGCCCGTAACAACTTATTACCCAATGGTAAAAAATTATCTTTAAAAGAAGGAGAAAATAATCTTTCCGGTAATGATGTAAGAGAGGGCTTGACCGCCGTAATTAGCGTAAAACTGTTAAACCCCCAGTTCGAAGGCCAGACTAAAACCAAACTGGGAAACAGTGAGGTAAGGGGGGTAGTATCTTATGTTGTCGGAGAGGGTCTAAACAATTTCCTTAACGAGAATCCAAATGTAAGCAAGAGAATACTGGCTAAATCCATTTCTGCCTTAAGCGCCAGGGAGGCAGCCAGAAAAGCTCGAAATCTAATCCGTCAAAAAAACGGAATATTAGGATTGGGGACTCTTCCCGGAAAATTGGCTGATTGCTCGGAAAAAGACCCCTTGTTCAGAGAGATATTTTTGGTAGAGGGTGATTCCGCAGGAGGCTCTGCCAAACAAGGGAGAGACAGAAGATTTCAAGCCATTCTCCCCCTAAGGGGCAAAATTCTAAATGTAGAAAAATCACGTTTGCATAAGATATTAGATAACAACGAAATAAGATCTATGGTTACCGCTTTAGGTATAAACATCGGGGAAGATTTAGACATTGAAAAACTAAGATATCACAAAGTTATTATTATGACTGACGCAGATGTCGACGGAGCCCATATAAAGACCCTGCTTTTAACCTTTTTCTTCCGTTATATGAAACCGTTAATCGAAAGAGGGAATGTTTACATTGCCCAGCCCCCTCTCTATAAAATTGAATATAATAGAGAAAGCCATTATTTGTTTGACGAACAGGAGTTAAACGATAAATTGAAAGAGATAGACGGCAATCCTCGAATTCAGAGGTATAAGGGTTTGGGAGAAATGAATCCTGAGCAGCTATGGGAGACCACCATGAATCCGGGAAACAGAGTTTTAAAGAGAATAGAGCTGGAAGATAACATAGAAGCAGAAACTATGTTTACGGTTTTAATGGGGGACAAAGTTGAGCCCAGAAGAGATTTTATATATCAACACAGCTTGGAAGTAAAGGATCTGGATTATTAAATTAGTATCGCGTATCGCGTGAAGAAAGAGGGAGCTAGAAGATTATTAGCGTAGAGCGTGTAGCGTATACTAAAAACGAAAAACCATAAACTAATAACTTGTATTTATACTAACGACTAATTCAATTGATCAATCGGCTAATTGGTCAATTAATGAACTGGAGAATTATGAAAGAAGAAGAAAAAGATAATTTAAATAATAATACAGAAGAAGAAAAAGAAGAGCGTAAAGAAGAATTGTTAGAAACATCCAGGAATTTACTCACTGATATCGGAGAGGAGATAAAAGAAGCCTATCTTAGTTACGCCATGAGCGTAATAGTGGGGCGGGCTTTGCCTGACGTCCGGGATGGATTAAAACCGGTTCATCGCCGGGTATTATATTCTATGGAAAAAATGGGCAATACGCCCGATAAAGCTTATAAAAAATCCGCTCGAATAGTAGGAGACATAATAGGTAAATACCATCCTCATGGCGATATAGCAGTATATGATACAATTGTGAGGATGGCCCAGGATTTTTCCTATCGTTATCCTTTGGTCGATGGTCAGGGAAATTTTGGTTCGATAGACGGCGACTCCGCAGCTGCCCAAAGATATACCGAAATTCGAATGTCAAAGATTGCCCAGGAATTATTAGCTGATATAGATAAGGAAACGGTTGACTTTGCCCCCAATTATGATAATTCTCTTAAAGAGCCGAGAGTTTTACCGGCAAAAGTACCCCAACTTTTACTTAATGGTTCTTCGGGAATTGCCGTAGGAATGGCCACAAATATCCCCCCGCATAATTTAGGAGAAGTAGTTGATGGCGCAGTAATGATAATCGAAGACCCGCAAGTTTCCGTAAAAGAATTAATGACCGCAATTAAGGGCCCTGATTTTCCCACCGGTGGTATAATTTGCGGCAGAGCGGGAATAAGAAGCGCCTATGAAATCGGAAAGGGAATCATAAAAATGCAGGCTGCAGTATTTACCGAAGGAGCAGATGGCGGGAAAAACGGAGGTAAGAAAACCCCCCGTATAGTAATCAAAGAAATACCTTATCAAGTAAACAAAGCAAAGTTAATAGGGGATATTGCCCAGCTGGTTCAGGATAAAAAGATTCTTGACATTACCAATTTAAGGGACGAGTCAGACAGAAAGGGGATGCGGATAGTTATTGAATTAAACAGAAGTGCTAACGTTGATATAGTACTGAACAATCTGTATAAGCATACCAAGATGAAAACCTCCTTTGGGATTAATAATTTAGCAATTTCTGAAGGCCGCCCCAAACTCTTTAATTTAAAAGAGATGCTAGTATGCTTTTTGGCCCACCGTAAAGAGGTGGTGGAAAGAAGAACCAGATACGAATTAAAAAAAGCCAGAGAAAGAGCCCACATTTTAGAAGGGTTGAAAATTGCCCTGTCTAATATTGATGAAGTAGTACAGATAATAAAAAAATCAGATAATGTAAAAACTGCGCACGCCAAGCTGAAAAGTAGGTTTGGGTTGAGCGATGTTCAAGCACAGGCCATTTTAGATATGAGGCTGCAGCGTCTTACATCTCTGGAGACCGAAAAGATCTTGGAAGAATATTTAGAATTAATAAAACGCATTGCCTATTTGGAAGATATATTACAAAACGAAAAGAAGCTCATGTTGATAATTAGAGACGAGCTGCTGAAGATGAAGGAGAAATACGGTGATGAAAGAAGGACTGAGATAATAGAAGACGAAGGAGACTACGAGATTGAAGACTTCATTAGTTTAGAGGACATTGTAATAACCTATACCCGGGACGGATACCTTAAGCGACTTCCATTAAGTACTTATAGAAAACAAAGGAGAGGTGGAAAAGGTAAAATAGGAATGACCACTAAATTAGAAGACTTTGTAGACCAGGTATTTGTTACCACCAACCTTCATGATATCTTATTTTTCACCAGCAAAGGGATAGTTTATAGAAGGAGAGCATATCAGATTCCCGAGGGGGGGAGAACTTCCCGGGGAGTTGCAGCAATCAATTTGTTAGGCATTGAAAAAGGTGAACACATCACTACTCTTATTCCTATAGAAAGTGATGAATTGGCAGAATCAAAAGAAGAAAATAACGAAAAGTGTCTGTTCATGGCTACCAAAAAAGGGAAGATAAAAAAAGCTTCTCTTTCTCTTTTTTCCAACTTAAGAAATATCGGGATTATTGCCCTGCGTCTCTTGCCTGATGATGAATTAATCGGGGTAAAGCTTGCCGAAGACAATGAACACGTAATTTTAACTACCAAGCGCGGAAAAGCTATCCGTTTTTCAGGAGATCCGATAAGATCTATGGGGAGAACCAGCCTTGGGGTGAAAGGTATAGTTTTAAGGCCTGAAGATTCTCTTGTAAATATTAGTTTGGTCCCACCGGATACGGATAAATACTTATTGTTAGTCACCGAGAAAGGATATGCCAAAAGAACAGACTTACAGAAATTTAGGGAATTTAGTAACCGAGGCGGCCAAGGGCTAAGGGCTATCAAGCTCACCGAAGAAAAAGGTTTGGTAGTAGATGTTAAAGTGGTGAGCGAAGAGGACGAGATAGTATTAATTAGCCAACAGGGGATTGTTATCCGGGTTCCGGTTAAAGAGATTCGTCATACCGGGAGATATTCGCAGGGAGTTAGGGCAATGAACCTTGCTCCGGAAGATAAGGTGGCCAGTGTTGCCCTGGTATCGAGCGAAGATATTGACTTAGGCTAAACAATTTTTTCATCTTTTCTTTCTCTTTCTTAACTCGATACTCGATGCTATATTTTGACCCAGCGAGATTTTGACAAAATTGAGTTCGGGTGCTAAAATTATAAAAATTTAATAATGAGCCGATGACGGGAAGAGTAGGTTGAAAGTCTTTACTATATAAAGAGGTTTTTCGACCGAAGACCAGCCCGGAGGCTTAAGATGAATCTTAAAAAAAGAGTAAATCTTTCGGGAGAAGACCCTTATAACTTAAAAGAGAGTTCTGAAAATATTAATTTCAGAGAAATAAAGTGGAACCGCGAAAATCTTTCGTCTTTATATTTAACACATAAGGCGAAAGATTTTTTTACATACTAACGATTAATCTGAAAGGTTGGTAGATAATTATGAAGAAAAATGCGATTAATATCGGGATATTAGGATTAGGCACGGTAGGTCAGGGTACCATGAAGATTCTGCAGGAGAATAAAGAATTTATCGAACAAAAGATATATCCTAAAAAAATAATATTAAAAAAATTAGCGGACAAAGATAAGGATAAAATTTTTTCCAACAAGAAACTTTATAAAATATTTACCGATTCCACCCAAGAAGTGGTTACCGACCCGGAAATAGATATCGTAGTAGAGACCATAGGCGGTTTTGAACCGGCAAAAAGTTTGATTATACAAGCCCTTAGGTCAGGAAAGCACGTGGTTACTGCCAACAAAGAAGTGATAACCAAAGCAGGATATGAAATTCTAAAATTAGCCCGGGAAAATAAGGTGCATTTTCTTTTTGAGGCAAGTGTTGCCAGCGGTATCCCTATAATCGGGGCACTTTCTCACTCCCTTACTTCTTATAAATTAAAGGAGATAATAGGAATTTTAAATGGTACTACTAATTATATCCTCACCAAGATGAGCGAAGAGGGCAAAGATTATGAAGAAGCCTTAAAGGGGGCTCAGGAGAAGGGGTACGCCGAGGCCGATCCAGGAAAAGATATTGATGGATTTGATGCCTTTAATAAGATATTTATTCTTTCTGCCATTGCCTTTAGGGCAAAGATTAACCCGGATGATATCTATTATGAGGGAATAAGAAATATTGCTAAGCTGGATATTGAATATGCCCGGGAGCTGGGTTATACGGTTAAACTTCTGGCTTTCGCCCGGAATACAGGTACAGATTTAGACATAAGGGTTCATCCGGCATTAATACCTAAAAGGCATACTTTGGCTAATATCGGCGGTGCCTACAACGGTATTCTAGTTCGGGGAGGGGATTTTGGAGACTTAACCTTTTCCGGTCTGGGAGCCGGGGCTTTACCTGCAGGAAGCATGATCGTTAGCGATATAGTAGAGATAATTAAAAATTATGATAACTACCACAATCAGTATAATTGTTTTGAAAAGAAGAAGATCAGGAATTTCAGCCAAACTTATTCTCCTTATTATTTAAGGATCAGGGTAAAAGATAGGCCCGGAGTTTTAGCAGAAATTGCCGGTGTTTTTGCTCGGAAAAAAGTCAGCTTTCTTTCGGTTATACAAAAGGGAGAGGCCGGAGAAGTAGCAGATATTGTTTTCTTAACTCATCAGGCCAAAGAAGGCAATGCCCAGGAGGCCTTAAAGGAAGTTGCCCGCTTAGAATGCGTAGAAAAAGTATGCAGTGCCATCAGAGTGGTGGAAATTTAAATTAGTATATCGTATTTCGTATATCGTGAAAAAGAAGGAAATTAGGAACCAGAATAAATTCGTATCGCATATCGCGTGAAGAAAGTGGGAGTCAGAAGATTATTAGCATAGAGTGTGTAGTAGGGGCGTATTGCAATACGCCCCTACAGTAACCGAAAACTGATAACTAGTAACTTGTATCACTACTAACACTAATTTAATTGGCCAATTGGTGAATTAACATAAACCAGCTAACTAATTTAAGGAGAGAATCTATGATAAAAATTAGAGTTCCGGCGACTACCGCCAACTTGGGTCCCGGTTTTGACTGCTTGGGTCTGGCTTTAAAATTATATTTAAATCTGGAGATAGAAGAGATAGAAGAAGGCTTGGATATTGAATACCGGGGAGAAGGGGCGGAAAAGTTTTCAGCCAAAAAGAAAGAAGATACCCTGACTTGGAAATCCATAAACCTGGTTTTAAAAAGAGCTCATAAAGATATCCATAAAAAGGGGTTAAAAATAAGAGTGTTCAATGAAATTCCTATTGCCAGAGGACTGGGCAGTAGCGCATCAGCAATAATAGGGGGAATAGTTGGGGCAGCTAGATTCTATAAAGTTGATTTAACCAATCAGGAGATGCTTGAGTTGGCTCTCACTTTAGAGGGGCATATGGATAATATTACCCCTGCTTTAATTGGGGGATTTACCCTGGCTTATAAAACAGACCAGGAGGAGATAAAGTGGACCAGGATTAAAACCCCGCTTGATTTGCGAGTTGTTGTGGCGATACCGGAGTTTACTTTAAATACGAAAGAGATGAGAAAGGCTTTGCCTCAAAAAGTTGCTTTGCCCGAGGCGGTATTTAATTTAAACAGATCAGCCCTTTTAGTTAATGCCTTGCAAAATTCCGATTGGGAAGTATTGGCCGAGGCTATGGAAGATAGACTGCATCAGCCTTATAGGGCACCTTTTATTCCGGGGATTGAAGATATGTTTTCCCAAATTAAAAAGACGGGCTTAGCAGGTGTAGCTTTAAGCGGTTCCGGCCCCTCGGTAGTTTCTTTAACCAAAAAGGGCAGAGAGGAAACAATAGGCAAAATAATGAAAGACGCCTTTTTAAATGCAGGGATAACTTGCCGGATCTTAGTATTGGAAGTAGATTTTGACGGAACAAAAGCAGTATATAGTATTTAGTATTTAGTGTATAGTGTAAAAGAAAGAGAAAAGAAAAATTCGGAAAATTGAAGACAGAAAGCTAATTTGTATATCATATTCTAGTGTAAAGCGAAAAGCGCAAAACGTAAAACCATAGCTCAAAATTTAAAAATTAAGATAAAAATGATAATCGATTTGCTTTATTTAAATACTAACAACTGATTTGACTGGAAGACCGGGTGACCGGTGGATCGGCAGACTAGTTAAGGAGTTAATCTTTTACTAATGAATAAAATTATAGTGCAAAAATACGGAGGAAGCTCGGTAGCAAATATCGAGCGGGTAAAAAAAGTAGCCGAAAAAATAGTAGAAAGGGCAAAAGAAGGGGACAGAGTGGTGGTAGTAGTTTCAGCGATGGGAAAGACTACCGATGAATTAATCAAAATGGCTGACAAAATTACTTCCTCTCCCAATGAACGAGAATTAGATATGCTAATTTCTACCGGTGAACAGGTTTCTATCGCCCTGCTAACTATGGCTATTCACTCCTTGGGTCGGGATGCTATCTCTTTTACCGGAATGCAGGCCGGGATTGTTACCAATGCCGTTCATACCAGGGCCAAGGTTACTGCCGTAAACCATAAAAAATTAAAATCAGCTTTAGAAAAAGGTAAAATAATTATCGTAGCCGGCTTTCAGGGTATTGATGCCAATGGAGATATCACTACTTTGGGCAGGGGAGGGTCAGATACTACAGCTATCGCTCTGGCCGCCCAGTTGGAGGCAGACGGATGTGAAATCTATACTGATGTAGGTGGAGTTTACACTGCTGATCCGCGAATTGTCCCTACAGCCCGTCGAATCCCAGCAATTTCCTATGACGAGATGGCTGAGATGGCCAGTTTGGGAGCAAGAGTAATGCACTACAGGGCTATAGATCTGGCCAGAAATTATAAAGTAAAGATTATAGTTAAATCATCTTTTATTCCAGGAGAAGGTACGCTTATAAAGGAGGTAGACCCGATGTTAGAAAAAGTAATCGTAAGAGGAGTAACCCAGGAGTCCAATGTAGGTAAAATTGTAGTCCAGGGGGTTCCGGATGTTCCCGGTGTAGCTTATAAATTATTTAAAGCATTGGCCGAAGAAGAGATAATTGTAGATATGATTATACAAAGTTCTCATCGTAACCAGGTTAATGACATAGCCTTTACCGTTGCTCTAAGTGATTTTAATAAAACTATCAAAATCACCGAGCAGTTAGCAGAAAAGATCGGAGCTGAAGGAGTAATATCAGAGCCGGAAGTAGCCAAAGTATCCATTGTGGGAGCAGGCATTACCAGCGATCCGGCTATAGCTGCCAGGATGTTCGGTGCCTTGGCCAAAGAAGGGATAAATATAGATATGATAAGTACTTCCGGAATTAGAATATCCTGTCTGATCAGTTCTTCCTATATAAAAGATGCGGTAAGGGCAATCCATAAAGAATTTAATTTAGATAAAGCAGGTGAAGAACAATGAAAAAATATAATATAGCAGTCGTAGGAGCTACCGGAGCGGTAGGAGAAGAGATGAGATTGGTTTTAGAGGAGAGAAAATTTCCGGTGGAAAAATTAAGCCTCCTCGCCTCTGGTCGTTCAGCTGGTAGAGTATATCAATTTAAGGGAGAAAAAGTTACCGTCCGGGAATTAAAAGAAGACTCCTTTTTCGGGATTGACATCGCCCTTTTTTCAGCAGGCGATGAAGTAAGTTCCCGCTTTGCCCCCCTGGCAGTCCGGCAGGGAACAATAGTGATAGATAATTGTAAATACTTCCGTATGGACCCCCAAGTTCCTCTGGTAGTTCCGGAAGTGAACCCTGATGATCTAAGATGGCACAAAGGGTTAATCGCTAATCCCAACTGCTCTACTATTCAAATGGTGGTAGCTTTAAAACCTATCCATGATGAAGTGGGGATAGAAAGGGTTGTAGTGGCCACTTATCAGAGTGTTTCCGGAACCGGGAAAAAAGCTATAGCAGAACTAAAAAATCAAGCTGCTTCTATTGCTAAAGGTGAAGAATTTGAAATCAAAGCCTATCCTTACCAGATAGCTTATAATGCGCTCCCCCATATAGGTTCCTTTAAAGAAAATGGCTATACCTCTGAAGAAATGAAGATGTTAGATGAAACCAGGAAGATATTGGGAGATAATAATATCCGGGTTGCTGCCACCACGGTGAGAGTCCCGGTTTATCGGGCTCATTCGGAAGTAATCCATATAGAAACCAAAAAGAAAATTTCTCTTCAGAGGACACGGGAAATATTAAGTGCTTTCCCTGGGATTAAAGTGATTGATAATCCGGAAAAATTAGAATATCCTCTTCCTTTGTTTGCCGAGGGAAAGGATGAAGTCTTTGTAGGAAGAATCAGGGAGGACATCTCTACCGAAAACGGCCTGGTGATGTGGGTAGTCTCCGATAACCTGCGAAAAGGCGCCGCCTTAAACGCGGTTCAAATCGCCGAACAGTTAATAAAATAATATAGAAAAACCTACCAGGGGATGGTCCTTTGGTAGGTTTTTATGCACTTTTTTCCTCAGAAACCCCCCGAAAAATTATTCTTTACAATTTTTTTATGATATAATATTATTTCAATTTTATAAACATATTTATAAAGACAAGCAAATTCACACCATTTTTACCTGGAGGAAAAACAATTGTTACTAAATAGTAAAAATACCCATATATTAAAAAAAGACGGAAAAGAAATTTTATTAGTAGGCACTGCTCATGTCTCTAAAGATAGTGCTCGAGAAGTGAAAGAATTAATTGAGCAAGAAAAGCCGGATAGTGTCTGCGTAGAGCTGTGTCCTGCCCGCTATAACAGTATAAACAATCGGGATAAATGGAAAAACATGGATATTATCACCATAATCAAACAAAAAAAAGCATTGCTCCTCCTGGTTAATTTGATTTTGTCTTCTTTTCAGAAACGATTAGCTCAGCAATTAGGAATTAACCCGGGGCAAGAGATGATTCAGGCTATCTCATCAGCAAAAGAGATTAATGCCCACCTGGTTCTTGCCGATAGAGATATTCAGGTTACCTTTACCCGGGTCTGGAAAAAGCTTAGTCTTTGGGGAAAAATGCGCATACTTTTTATGTTAATCTTCAGCATGTTCAGTAAAGAAAAAATTTCGGAAGAAGAAATTGAAAGACTAAAGTCAGAAGATATCCTTACAGCGGCTTTAAGCGAATTAGCCCGTTCATTTCCCCGATTGAAAAATACTTTAATAGATGAAAGAGATCAATATCTGGCTGAAAAAATAAAACTGGCTCCGGGTGATAAAGTTATTGCTATTGTCGGTGCCGGACACGTACCGGGAATAAAAAAAGAAATAGATAAAGAGCATGATTTAACTGCCCTCAATAAAACACCTCCTACTTCCAACTACCTTAAAGTATTGGTCTGGGGCATCCCTTTGGTAATAATTGCTATTATCGCCTCCACTTTTACCTATTCACCCCCCGCCGGTTTTGAGCAAATTGTTCAATGGTTTTTATGGAATGGTTCCCTGTCTGCCCTGGGGGCATTAATAGCTATGGCACACCCACTCTCTATTCTTACTGCCTTTGCCGCCGCTCCCTTTAGTTCTTTAAACCCTCTTTTAGCTGCCGGGTGGTTTGCCGGTATTGCGGAAGCCCTAATCAGGCGTCCCCGGGTAGAAGATTTCGAACAGCTGGGGAATATCACTACCCTTAAAGACTTTTTCCATAATCGGGTTACTAAAATATTACTGGTAGTGGCTTTTGCCAATCTGGGAAGTATGGCAGGGACATTTATCGGTGGAGCAAAAGTAATTCAGCTATTTATCAATACAATTAATCCTTAAAATTACAATCATTCTCCGACTGTAAACCAAAAACCCACAATTAAAACTTTTTCCCAAAAAAGAGGATTTTTACATACTTTATCGAATTATAAAATTAGGTTATATAGAATACCATAAAACGTCAGGGTAGGGTTCTTTAGCATTTTTATAGGAGGTAAAGCATTATGACTAAACATGAATTTGGGATTGAAAAACCGAAAAATCTTCAAGAAGAATGGCCAGGGCAATATGAAGTTTTTTCCTGGTTGGAGTACGTGGTGAATATACCATACCCAATTTTTATTATCACTACCTATAAGTCCAACGAGAAGGCAAATGCTAATTTATGGTCATGGGGATGTTTCGCCGGGGAAGAAAATGGTTTTTATTCCTTGGTTGCCTTAATAAATACTAATCACACTTACGAGAACATAAAACGTACGAAAGAGTGGTGTATTAATTTCCCGTCTTTAGATTTTAAAGAAGAATGTTTTAAAACAATAGAACATAATCAGATTGATGATGATGAAATTGAGCAAGCGGGATTTACCGAAGAGTCATCAGTGTGCGTTCATGCCCCGAGAATAAAGGAATGTCCGATATCATTAGAATGCAAATTCGAATGGGAGAAATGTTTATTTAAGAACAGTTCTCAGAAAATAATATGTGGTAAGATAGTACATTTTGGAGTGGATGAAAAAGTTGCTAATCTCGATCAAAAAGCGAGAATTGAGAAATTAAAAATAATGTATAATTTCAGAAGTCAACTGAATCCATTAACCGGAGAATTAACACCCGGCGGCGTAAGCATCATAGATAAATCGGCTTTTAGAAATTAAGACAGTAGGTTATTTAATAAAAAAACTACTATTTCAAGAAAAGGATAGCGGGTGCAAATAGATATAATAGAAAAAGCGCAGCATTTATTAGAATTGAGGCAGGTTTAATAAGATTGAGAAATGAAAGGAGGTACAGGTAATGAAAGCATGGCATGAACAAGACAATTTTTGGGCGAAATGGGCCCCCATTCTATTTCCCAAGCAACGCTGGGAAAATACGCAAGAGGAAGTAACAAACATCGTTTCTTTGCTAAAAATTGACCCGGGGGCTTCTGTTCTCGATCTTTGCTGTGGACCGGGGAGACATTCCTTAGAGTTAGCCCGACGTGGCTTTTCCCTGACAGGGGTAGATAGAACCAAAAGTTATTTAGAAAAAGCTCGTAAACAAGCAGAAACAGAGGGCCTCAAGGTCGAATTTATACAAGAAGACATGAGGAGTTTTTGCAAACCTAACACTTTTGATGTGGTGATTAATCTTTTTACTTCTTTTGGTTACTTTGAAGATATAAAGGATGATAAAAAGGTTATAATTAATCTATACCGCTCTCTAAAAAATAAAGGCATTTTTTTAATTGATACTATGGGGAAGGAAGTTCTTGCTCGTGTATTTTGCGAACGCAATTGGCAGGAAGTAGGTAATAATATTGTATTGGAAGAACGTAAAATTTGTAAAAACTGGAGCTGGATTGATAATCGTTGGATCATGATAAAAGACGGAAAAAAAGAAGAATATAAAATTTCCCATCGTATTTATTCAGCAGTGGAGCTTACTGCGCTCCTAAATGAGTGCGGTTTTAATTCGATCGATGTTTATGGAGATTTGACCGGTGAGCCATACGATCATACGGCAAAAAGGTTGATTCTTGTAGCCCACAAAAGAAAAGACAAAACATAATTATCTGAAAAAGCAGGATTTCCCCCAATCTTTTGTTGAATTCTTAATAACTATTCAAAAATAACCAGAAAAATCAATTTTTTTCATTTTTTTCCTAATTCTTGCCATATAGCAGTCACAGCAGTGTGTTATAATTATAAAAACTTACCTATTCTCTTAATCGGAGGTAAAAAAGATGAACAAGATTGAAAGATTGATGAACACTATTATCATCCTAAAGACCTATCCTGGTATCCAGGTAGAAAGTTTAGCCCGAATACTTAATATCTCCTGCCGTACCATCTATCGAGACTTTAATACTTTAGCCCTTGCCGGTCTACCGGTACACTCTTCCACTGGACCTCATGGCGGTTACTATATTGATGAACATTACTTCCTTCCCCCCTTAAGATTTACCGGTGAGGAGGCCGCTTCCCTATTCTTAGCCGGGAACTTTCTCCTCCAGCAGAAAGGATTTCCCTACCAGAAAGCTATGCACCTGGCCCTGCTTAAAATCGAAAACCTCCTGGAGAAGGATAACAAAAAATACATCCGTGAAGTAAAAGACTCTATCTCTTTTAATATCCAGAAACTAAAAGATTATGAAGACTACAGTGAAACTTTTGCTCTGTTAAACGAAGCCATCCTCAACAAAAAACAAGTTCACCTTAAATACTATACCATCAACCGGGACGAAATCACCACCCGCACCGTAAATCCCTACCATCTGATGTTCCGTAAAGGAGCCTGGTATCTTATCGCCTACTGTCACTGGCGCAAAAAGACCAAGATATTCAGAATAGACCGAATTAAAGAACTCCGGACTACCGAAGACACCTTTACCGTCTCTTCCAAATTTTCACTTTCTGATTATATGGGTAAAAGCTGGCAGGTAATAAGAGGAAAAGACCAGAAGATTAGAGTAAAAATATTTCCTCCCGCCTCCCGCTGGGCTAAAGAGGAGCTAAGACACCCCACTCAGAAGATAAGGAAATTATCCGACGGTTCTATCATCTTCTCTGCTGAGGTAAGCGGTATAACCGAAGTTAAGAAATGGATTCTGGGGATGGGCAGCTATGCCGAGGTCATTGCCCCCAAAAGCCTGCGCTGGGAAATAGAGGAAGAAATCACCGGGATGAAGAAAAGGTACAATATGGAAAGAGAAAGTAGATGCATCGCTAAATTTAATTACAAAATTAATAAATAGAGACACGTCCCATTTTTCCTATCCCCCCCCCTTCTTTGAATTAATTATTAGTTTTCAGTAAGGCACCCACCTTAGACTTACAAGGGGGAGGAGTTTTAGAATGTTTATTGACTTATGGTAAATATGTGTTATTATATCTTGTTAGATAAAATTGGGGCAGGCCCCAGTTTTTTAATTAATTTGAGGAGAAAATTATGACAGTTAAAATTAAATTTGAGCATCTCGGCCTTTCTGAAAGGGTTTTAGATGCTGTTTACAAAAAAGGCTTTGAAGAACCATCTAGTATTCAGGCCTTAACAATTCCCGTAATGTTACGGAACGATACCAATATAATAGCACAGGCTCAGACGGGTACCGGTAAAACGGCTGCTTTTGGATTGCCTTTAATAGAAATGATAAACCCCGGTGAGAGAAGCGTACAGGCACTTATTATTACTCCTACAAGAGAGCTAGCCATACAGGTTTCCGAGGAGATTAGTTCATTAAAAGGCCATTCCGGTATTCAGGCCATTCCTATCTACGGAGGGCAATCAATCGACCAGCAGTTAAGGCGCCTTAAAAAAGGAGTGCATATTGTTGTGGGTACGCCCGGAAGAGTCATTGACCATATCAAGAGAAAGACCCTCAATCTCAAGGATATCAAATATCTGATTCTTGATGAGGCTGATGAAATGCTTAATATGGGATTCATTGAGGATATGGAAGAGATAATGAAACATACCAATCCCCAGAAAAGGACCCTTCTGTTTTCGGCTACCATGCCGTCAAGAATCAAGGCACTCGCGAGTAAATACATGGCGGATTATGAATTTATTACTGTCAAGAAACAACCGCTTACCACTGGTCTTACAGAACAGATATATTATGAAGTCAAAGCTGGGGACAAATTTGAGGCATTGTGCAGGATCATTGATATTGAAGAAGATTTTTACGGGCTGGTTTTCTGCAGGACAAAGAATGATGTTGATGATGTCGTCAGTCATCTTATTGAAAGGGGGTATGATGCTGATGCTATTCACGGTGATATTTCACAGAGTCAAAGAGAAAAAACTCTGGATAAATTCAAAAAAAAGAGGATTAATGTATTAGTGGCAACTGATGTAGCTGCACGTGGTATAGATGTTAGCAATATGACTCACGTAATTAATTATTCTCTTCCACACGATCCCGAATCATACGTGAACAGGATCGGCCGTACAGGAAGAGCAGGTAAACAGGGAACGGCCATAACCTTTATTACACCGAGCGAATATAGGAAGCTGATGTTTATTCAGCGCATAGCAAAGACCGATATAAAAAAGTCAAAGGTACCAAATGTTAAGGATATCATTAAAGCAAAGAAAAATAAGATAACTGAAAATATAACAGCTATTAACAACGAAGAGATAGATAATACATATTATAATTGGGCCAAAAAACTTCTTGATAATAATAACCCGACACAGATACTGGCTAAATTACTAAATTACAGTTTTGATGATAAACTTAACCCCAGCCTGTATAACGAGATAAAGGATTTATCGGGTAAAAACAGAAAAATAGAGATGGAAGGCAGAACAAGACTGTTTGTGGCATTGGGCAAGAAAGATAAGATAAGCCCCAGCAAACTGGTAAAGTTTATTATCAAAAATACAGGAGTTAGGAATTCTGCTATTGACCAAGTGGGAGTGTACGATAATTTTTCCTTTATAACCGTACCTTTTAAAGAAGCGGAAATTATTTTAGGTATCTTTCGAAAAAAATCCGGAAATAAAAAATCACTGGTAGTTAAAGCCAAGAAAAAAGTAAACTAGTTATTCCTTATTAAGTCCTATTTGATCAAATTACAGCATAGAAGATGTCAAGGGGATGGTTATTCTGACATTATTTTGAAAAAATAAAAAAATATTCTAAAAAAAGGATTTTTAAAATTTATGTGGTATATGTAATATAAGCATATTTAAAACTTATAACTCTAATATCAGGAGGTTTTATTATGAGTAGAAAATTTATTTTAGTATTACTTACCGTCGTTTGTATATTTTTTCAATTTGCCTTTGAGATTGGTGCAACCGCAACTGATCAGTCGTTGGTCTCTTTCTCTTCCGGAGCATTGCTTGTAGAAACATCCCCCGAATACAGCGCTGCATGGGGCAATATTTGGATTATGGACGAAAACCCGAAAACTGGCTGGTGTTGTCCCCAAGGCAAGATTTCGAATAATGTATTAGTTATTGAACTTGCTGAGAAAAGTGTGTTTGAGCGCCTGGAGTTTGATACGGGTCATGCAGACAAAAAGGGGCGTGGTGCAAAGGATATTATTGTTGAACTTTCGGATGATGGTCCTACAGAAGGGTTTATGAAAATCGCGAGCGTGTCTTTGGTTGACCGGGAGGACAAACAGAGCTTTCCGGTGACAGCTGATAAATCCGGAAAATGGCTTCGGTTGACCATAAAAAATAATCACGGTGACAGCGAATATACAGAGCTTATGGACTTTCGCGCCTACGGAAAACAACTAACCAAGACACCCTTGGCCGATGTTTCCGGGACCTATAAGACTAACTATAACGATTTTCATCTCCGACAGGAGGGAACATCAGTTACCGGATGTTATGAATACAAAGAAGGCATATTAAACGGGGGCATTGAAGACCGTATCATGAAATTTACCTGGATTGAACCAGGCCAGAAAGGTCCGGCCGTTATGGTATTTACCTCCGACGGAGAAAAGTTTTATGGAATTTGGTGGTATGAAGGAAGGGAAGATTCACAAGGCCAAATATGGAACGGAACAAAAATATCTCAGAATGTTGGCGGTTGTCCTCATTGGGGAGGCGGGGTGCAGGAACAAATGACTGATGAGCTTTTAGAATTCGGGAGGGTAAGGCTTTATGGAATTAACTTTGATTTTGATTCAGATATCATTCGAGGTGAATCCAAGCCGACTCTGGATAAAATCGTTGCCATGCTCAAATCTGAACAAACCATGCAGTTGATTATTGAAGGACATACCGACTCAGATGGAACTACCGAGCATAATCAAGTTCTTTCCCAGAAACGTGCAGAATCAGTTAAGTCATATCTGGTTTCCGCAGGCATTTCTCCCTCACGACTTTTTACAAAAGGTTATGGTGAGTCCATGCCGGTCGCGCCCAATACAACTGCTACTGGGAAAGCCCAGAATCGGCGTGTAGAACTGGCGGTTAAAGAATAAGGCGTGTCAAGGGGACGGTTCTTCTGACACTATAAATTAGTAGATAGGGACAACATTCTCCTATTTTCTAACAGTAACAAATGCATTAAATGGAAGATAAAAGGAAGAAGACTTCATAATTAAATCGGGTATGTAGATTTAAACATGAAGTTGTGAAATCTCACCTTAAAGGATGTAACAAGATAAAAATAATGAATCAGATGAATAATCTTTCTTGCCCGAATTTATATTTCAAGATTTTTTCTCCACTTGACGGGCTAATCCCATCCGGATAAATAACCAGGGTGCTCCAAAACCGATCCATATACCCAATAACAGATAACGGAAAAACCGGCTTAATTGATAGAAAGGTTGGTCCTCTAAAGGAAGTATCAATTTCAATCCAAAATATAATATCCCTATTCCGATAACCCCAACCAAAAAACTGAAAAACCGCTGCAGCCAGTTTCCCAGTCGAATCCCTCCAATAGAAGAAGAAAAAAATAGCAGACCATAACCAACACCGGTCAAAGCAGCCACCGAACTGATAATATCCGGTGATGATTGAAATTGTAATAAGATCACCGGAAGTAGCGTAATGCCAATTATTTTAAATATTATATCCCTCTGAATAAAATCGAGTTTGATCTTTAAAAAAATAAAATAACTTAAACCGAGAATGAGTCCGCCAAATAGCCATCCTCCCAGGATATCGGTGGGGAAATGGACGCCAAGATAGATCCGGGAAAATCCAATTAAAAGAATCAATAAAACAGAAAGATTACGAATCCAGATTTGCTTTTCCCAATAAGCTATACTCCCCCAGACAACCAGGGAAGACTGAGCATGACCGCTGGGAAAACCGTATCCGGAGGCATGGACCTTTTGAATTTCCGCTAAAATATCAAAAGGGCGGGGTTGCTGAAATATCTCTTTTAATCCGGTATTAACGTAAACGGATAATAAAAAGATAATTCCGACCCGTATCCCCAAATAAAAATCAACACACCAGAGAAGGAAAGGGAGGAAAAGCAAGTAAAATAATTCATCTCCAAGTGAGGTGATAACTCGAAAAAAAGAATCCAGCAATGGTGATTCAACCTGTTGAATCATAACAATAAAATTTAATCCCCACTGTAAAATGATACTCATATCAGAACCTTCCTCATCAAAAATAATGCTTTATTGTATTTTATTATATCAAAAATAACTAAAGAGTGCTCTTTTTTTAAAAAAATTCATCATCTAATTTAAAAATAAAGAACAAGCACTGTATTTGTGGGACAAACCAATAATTTAAATAAAGGCTTGCCCTTTCTTTCTTCTACATAAATTTTATTTTTGAAAAAGAAGGATTTTTAAAACTTATAACGTATTAACAATTATAGGAGAAATTTCTCGTGTGGTTTGTCAGATTAACTCCTCAATCATCTAAATCGTTTCCATTGGTCGGACTTCGTTAAATTCCGATATCAGAGGAAATTGATAAATTACGTTTTGATAAAAGGTCTATAAGTAAAAAAAATATATATCTTACGAGATGGTAAACTATAATAAAAAATAAACAGAAGGAGGAATTAATCGTGAAGATCGGTATTATTTTATATTCTCAAACTGGCAACACCTATTCCGTTTCCCTGAAGCTTAAGGCAAAACTTGTTACAGCCGGACATTCTGTGAACATCGAACGACTAAAAGTTGTCGGCGAAGTGCAGCCGGGAACAAAAGATATTAAGTTCGAAACGCTTCCCGATACCGGGTTATACGATGCACTAGTGTTTGGCTCTCCGGTGCAGGCCTTTTCCCTGTCATCGGTAATGGCTAGCTATTTGACACAGATTACATCATTACAAGGTAAGAAGGTTGCCTTTTTAGTGACTCAATTTTTCCCTTTTCCCTGGATGGGGGGAAACCGTACAGTTGGGCAAATGAAAAAAATCTGCGAACCCAAAGGAGCAACCGTTTGCGGAGCAGCAGTCGTTAACTGGTCAAAGCGGAGTCGGGAAAAAAGGATTACTGAGGTGGTTGAAAAATTGTGTAAATTATTTTAAGAATATAATGTGAAGTTCAGGCTTCACAAGTTCGCAAAATAGGAAATTACAATAATTACAAAAATAGAGATGATTATTAGTGCTAAATAATTAGGTTGATTTTTCTAACTTTTTGCAAGGGGAGCAAATTAAGTCTCCTCTAATACCGATAAGAGCGAATGCATGTATTTCCAAAATATTAATTAAAATTGAAAGAGGGTGTTACTATGTCTGAAAAATTTAGAGATTTTCTTAAAAGCACTATTTGGAAAACGATTGATTTTTCCACCACAGACCAGAGAAGAGGTATCAAGCCACCACCGGCAGAAAAACCCTGCAATCCTGAGGATAGGAGAATAGATCTTATAAAACCGGGGGATTGGAAATCAATTCATAAAGTAAGTATTGAGGCAGCGATTGCCCAAAGGAAATCGAGAAGATCTTATACTACAGATACAATAAAACTCGAAGAACTTTCTTTTCTTCTATGGGCAACCCAAGGTCTTCGAAAAAAAGAATCTGCAGCTAGAAATTACAGAACCGTGCCTTCGGCCGGATGCAGACATACTCTGGAAACCTATATTGCAGCTTTCAGGGTTGAAGGGATTCCCAAGGCGATTTATCGTTATTTACCGATGAGTCATCAACTGGTTGAAGTGGTTAAACACCAAGACCTTGAGGGCTTGTTAACTCAGGCCGCTCTTAATCAATCATTTGTCGGCAAAAGCGCAGTAACCTTTATTTGGACCACCATACCGGCACGTATGGAATGGCGATTCAGCAGAACACTTTATAAACTTATAGCTCTTGATGCCGGCCATGTTGGTCAAAACCTCTACCTGGCCTGTGAAGCAATCGGTGCCGGGACTTGTGCCATTGCCAAATATGATCAAGAATTTGCAGATAAGATTCTGGGAATTGATAGTGTGGAGGAATTTATAATTTATATGGCATCTGTTGGAAAAGTTCAATAAAGGATTTAAAAGTAAAGAAAAAAGGGGACAGGCTACTTTTTTAAGGGCGCATGGCAATACGCTTCTATACCGTATAACTTGAAAAAAGTAATCTGTCTCCTTTTTTATATATAATATGTTAAACTAATGAATAAACCATTAAAATATATTATAATAAATAAAGTGCTGCAAGAGTTATTCCATTAAAAATATATTATCGGTTATCGGTAATCTGTTTTACATAAAATAAAAGGAAATATTGGCAGGAGGTAGGGAATGAAAAATCCACATACACTCATTTTCTCTTTGATTTTGACTATTATCTTTGTAACTTCAGGTAGTAGTGTCAGTTTTAGTCAGGACAAATCAATAGAAGAACTGTACTTTCAGGGTGTTGATTTATTAGAAAATAAAAAACAATACGAAGAAGCACTTACTTATTTCCAGCAGACTATCGAATTAGACCCGGGTCACGCAGAAGCTCATTTCCAAATTGGAAGAATATTTAGAAATACTAATCAATTCGAAAAAGCCATAACCTACTATAAAAATGCCATCAATTTGAAACCCGATTATAGTTCAGCTTATTACGAATTGGGGCTTTCCTATCTGGAGCTTCAAAAAAAGAAAGAAGCATTGGAAGTCTTTAAACAGGCCATTCGTAGTAAACCGGATTTTACTAGCGCCCACTATGGCCTGGGATTAGCGTATAATGAATTAGAAAGATATACTGAGTCTATTGCCGCCTTTCAGCAGGCTTTACTGCTTGACCCCGATGATGCTCAAACGCATTACGGTTTGGGAATTACCTATAAAGAAATCGGAGAATATCAAAAATCGATTGATAATTTGAAAAAAGCTGTACATTTCCAACCGGATTATGGTAAGGCATTTTATCATTTAGGAATGAATTACCAAAAGATGGAAAAATATCCGGAAGCTGTTGAAAATCTGGAAAAGGCTGCAAATTTCCTACCCAATTCTGCTGATGAAATTTACTACACCATAGGCACAATTTACCGAAAAATGGAAAACAATGAAGACGCCGCTATCGAAAGCTTTAAAAAAGTAACCCAAAAGAATCCCCAATATGCTGATGCTTTTTTCTATTTAGGATGGCTCTACAATAAAAAAGGGGATTATGAGAAAACCGTAGAGGCTTACCAGGAAGTTATCCGCATCAATCCTGATTACACTTATATCTATTATAATTTAGGCTGGGCTTATGGAGAACTGGAGAAATATCAGGAAGCCGTTGGTGCTTTTGAGCAAGCGGTTAAACAAAATCCGGAAGATGCAGATTTTTATTATGGCCTGGGATGGGCCTACAGCCAATTAAAGGATTATGAAAAAGCTATTGAATCCTTTAAAGAGGTTATACGTATTCATCCGGATTATACTTTTGCCCACTATAGCCTGGGAATGATTTATCTGGTTCAGGGGGATAAAAATGCTGCCTTGGACGAATATAAAATTCTAAAAGATTTAGATCAGGATACAGCAGATAAATTATTTGACATGATTTATAAATGATACAGCAGTGCAGCAATGCACCAGGGGACGGTTCTCTGGTGCAAAAAAATTGAATTTCCATTACCCGCTTTTACGGGTATAAATTTTTCGGGAATGACGCAGAATAAGATAAAAACTTTGACAAACAAATACTATCTAACTATAATATACCAAATAATAATTTTTATTTAGGAGGTTTTTTTATGAAAGGTACAAAATTTAACAGTCGAATAGTATTTGTTTTGGTATTATTAGTTCTGCTTAGTTCATTTACCACTCTTTCTTTTTCTAAAACCAGGATTTCATTGAAATCGGCAAGCAGTGCATCAACTTATTATGCTTTTTCTGTAGGTATGTCTAAAGCCATTATGAATGGTGCGCCGGATATTGATGTAATAGTTGAGGAAAGTTTAGGATCTGTTGCTAATGTGAAAGAATCAAAAACAAGAGAAAATTTCGTATTTACTTCAACCGTTTCAAATATTTTAAAAGCCCTTAAAGAAGAAGGTAAATTTGAAGAGGGCGGATATGAAAAAATCAGGACTCTCTGGCCTATACCGGGAATCGTAATGCATTGGTTGGTAAGAGAAGATAGCGGTATAGAGACTTTCAAAGAGCTTGTCGGAAAACCGTTTATTCCCGGAGGATTAGGAAGTTCGGGAGAAGCCATAACTTTAGAACTCTTTGAGAGCATGGAGATATTAGATGAAATACAGATTAAAAAAGTATCTCTAAAAGAAGCAGTTGATGCAGTAAAAAATAGAAAAGTAGTTGGATTTGCTACATCATCTCCTCCCCCCAGCCCTATGGTTGTGGAATTATCTTCAAGTACACAAATAAGACTTTTATCTTTGGAAGATGAAGATTTTGCAAAATTTAAAGAAAAAAATCCGGTATTTACAAGGTTTATAATTTTACCAAATACTTATCCTAATATCGATTATCCAGTAAAAAGTTTTTCTAATCCTGTAGGGACTTATGCTATAAGTGATTTACCGGAAGAGATTGCTTATAAAATTACTAAGGCCTTCTGGGAAAATAGAAAAATTATGGAAGATATGCATCCTTTTGGGAAATTTTTAAACATGGAAGATGTTGTAAAATTGGGTGCACCCTTACATTTGGGAGCCTTAAAATATTATAAAGAAATTGGTATGGATATACCGGATAGCTTAATTCCCAAAAATTAAATATAATTAATAATTAAAAAATATATTAAATTAATAGTCAAAAGGGTGGGATTTTCCCGCCCTTTTGACTATTAAAAAAGAGATTTAAGTGGGTAAAGATGAAAAAAGATTATCTACAAATTATCAAGGATTTGCTTGCTATTATTTTTCTTGTTTTTCATTTATATTTAATATTTTCCGGATTAATTCCTAATATAATCCAAAGAAGTATTCATCTCTGCCTGGCACTACCTATTATTTATTTATATTTTCCTATTAAGAAAAGTAAAACCAAACTTATGGGTGATATTTTACTTGCATCTCTATCATTTATTGCCTCTATCTACATTGCTATAAATTATGAAAAGGTTATATATCAATATGGTATAATCGATGGGAAATTACAAATATTACTCGCTATAATAATGATTCTATTAATATTAGAAGCAGCAAGAAGATGTGTAAAGCCCGCCTTACCAATTATCTCTTTACTTTTTTTAATGTACGCTTTCTTCGGTCATTTTCTCCCCGGACATTTTGGCCATGTACAACTTACTCCCAGCACAATTTTAGGAATGTTATATCTTACCACTAACGGAATTTGGGGGATGATTGTGGGAATATCAGTAAATATTATTGTCATATTTATAATGTTTGGGGCATTTATGGTAGAAAGCGGCGGAGGGAAAGGGTTTATTAATTTTTCCTTAAAATTAGCTGGTAGATTTAAGGGAGGACCGGCAAAAGTAGCAGTATTATCAAGTGCGTTATTCGGTAGTATCTCCGGAAGTGCCTCTGCAAATGTAGCCACTACCGGTGTATTTACTATTCCCATGATGAAAAAATTAAAATATGATAAGTCTTTTGCCGCAGGAGTTGAAGCAGCCGCATCCTCGGGAGGGCAAATAATGCCGCCAATTATGGGAGCAGGTATCTTTATTATGGCAGAACTTATTCAAATTCCCTACCTTAAGATAGCTTTATCCGCAACTCTGCCTGCTATTTTATATTTTTATGCCATCGGAATCGGAATTCATTTTTATTCTTTAAAGAAAAATATGAAAAGTATCGATCCCCAAAATATCCCCTCAACCTCAGAAACCTTAAAAACTTCGGGATTTTTTATTCTACCCCTCTTCACCTTATTATATTTTTTATTTAAGGGGTATACTCCACAGTACTCAGCCTTCTGGGCATTTTTTACGGTTATAATTCTATTTTGTTTTAATTTAAACTGGCAGATAGATTTTAAAAGTATCTGGCCAAAATTTTATAGAGGATTCACTAATGGTGCCAGACAAGCTGCAGTAATTGCCAGTATTACCGCCTGTGCTTCAATAATAATAGGTATAATAAACCAAACCGGGTTAGGTGTAAAACTTTCGAGTTTTATATTGGATTTTAGCAAAGAAAATCTTTTTTTAGCGCTTTTTTTAACTATGGGAACTTCTCTGATTCTGGGGATGGAAGTACCCACAACTGCCGCATATCTGGTTGCGGCAGTAATTGGGGCCCCTGCGCTTATTAAACTCGGAATCATGCCACTTGCCGCCCATCTATTTATATTTTACTTTGCCATAATATCAGCCATAACTCCCCCTGTTTGCGGGGCAGTTTACATTGCTTCAGGAATTGCCGGTGCTAATTGGGTAAAAAGCGCAAAATACGCCTTGATATTGGGTTTTTCTGCATTTTTAATTCCTTATCTATTTGTTTATGATAATTCTTTTTTACTTAAAGGTTCTAATTTAGATATCCTTTACAGTATAGCAAGGTCTTTAATTTCTATTACTATTATAAGCTCGGCTGTAATTGGTTTTCTGAGTCGAAAACTAAATTTATGGGAAAGAGGAATTATTTTAATTTCGGGCATTTTAGTACTAATAAAAAATCCTCTCTTTAATATTACCGGGTTAGGAATATTTTTTACATTATTCTTTATTATGAGAAAAGTAGATGAGCAAAAAATCTAAAATTAAACAAATCTTTGGAGTGACCTATAACCCTCCATCAACCCGCCCTTTTTTAATTTTATTGATTTTTATTTGACAAACAAATTTTGAAAATGGTAAAATAAATATGATAAAAACGTTTGCGCAATAATTTCATAGAAAAGGGGCTTTTAATGGTTTTACCCGAAAATTCAAAAAAATCAACCATGAAAGAAGTTGCGAAATGTGCCCGGGTTTCTATATCAACTGTTTCTCATGTTATCAATAAAACACGCCATGTCGATAAAGAAACACACGATAGGGTACTTGAAGTAATTGAAAAACTTAACTATGCTCCTAATATATTTGCTCGTGGATTAAGAGGAAAAAAAATTCGGGTAATTGGAGTTATAATATCAGATATAAGAGAAAGTTTTTTTGCTGAAGTAGTTAAAGCAATTGAACTAACCGCACACAGTGAAGGGTATAGTGTAATTTTATGTGATTCTGAGGATGATCCGTTAAAAGAACAATTACATATTAATACACTCATACAAAATGGAGTTGAAGGATTAATATTTGCTCCGGTTAATAATTCTACTCGCGTTTATGATTCAGTAATTCCCCATAAAATTAAGGCTATTCAAATTGATAGGAAAGTATATGGGCTTCCTGCAGATTTTGTTGGTATCAATAATACGGAGATTACCAAAAAAGCCATGAACCATATGTTTGCTCATGGTTTTATGAATATAGGCTTTGTTTCCTACCAGACAAATGTATATACCATGGAACAACGACTATCGGGTTATAAAATGGCTGCTCAACTGCATAATTCCTCAAAAAAGATAAATGTAAAATTTATTCAATATAATGGCAGCGATAAGAAGGAAATCATTAAAAGTTGGCTATACCAAAACAAAAAAATAGATTCTATTTTATGTGGGAATGATAATATATGTTACCAAGTCCTCAGGGCGGTTAGAGAACTTCAATATGAGATACCAAAAGATATGGGAATTTTATCCTTCGATGATTCTAAATGGTTTAAACTAATCAATCCGTCAATCACCGCTATCAGACAACCCACAAATCAGATAGGTAAACTTGCTACTGAATTACTTATTGCAGAGATACAAAATAAAATAAAAAATTATTCTCAAAAAGAAAACCATATCCTAGATGCGGAATTAATCATAAGAAAATCTTGTCGAGAAAGTGCTGAATAAAGGCTTTAAGAATTTTACGAAAAGCTCATTATTCGCATTTAAAGGAGGTGATAAGTATAGCAGATAGAAAGTTCTTAAAATAAATTAATTAATTAAAAGGAGGGTATTTTAAAATGAAAAAATTATCATTATTTACTTTAATTTTATTAACCGTATTACTTTTAACCAGTTTTACATTAACAGCCTTAGCTGAACCAGTAACTATTGAAGTTTGGTTTCATTCTGGTAAGGGAGAGGAACGAGAAGTTCTTGATGCCCAGGTAGAAGATTTTAATGCTATGCAGAATCAAGTGATAGTAAAAGCTGTTAGGCTTCCTGAAGGGTCTTTCAATGAGCAGGTAAGTGCAGCAGCCTTAGCTGGCGATCTTCCTGATTTATTGGACTTTGACGGTCCTTTTCTCTACAATTATGCCTGGGCTGGCCATCTCATTCCTTTGGATTATTATGTATCCGATTATTTAAGAGATGACTTTTTGCCTACTATTATTGAGCAGGGTACTTTTGGCGGAAAGTTATATTCTCTGGGAACTTTTGATTCCGGTTTAGCCATTTGGGGGAATAAAGCTTATTTAAAGAAGGCAGGAGTACGTATTCCCACCAACATTAAGGATGCCTGGACTTTGGAAGAATTTGATGAAGTTCTGAAAAAATTAACAGATTTGGATGAGGTGGAATATGCTATTGATTTTAAGATGAATTACGGCCAAGGTGAGTGGTATACTTATGGTTTTTCACCGATCATTCAAAGTTGGGGCGCTGACTTAATTAACCGTAGTGATTTCCAATCAGCAGGTGGTGTCCTTAATGGTCCCGAAGCGGTGGAAGCAATGACTTGGTTCCAGGGTTTATTCAGCAAAGGATATGCTAAACTTCAGCCTGCAGGTGATGACGACTTCTACGGTAGAAAAATTGCTGCTCTATCTTTTGTAGGCCATTGGATGTGGAATCCCCACAATGAAGGATTGGGCGATGATTTAGTACTTCTCCCCATGCCCAAATTTGGTGATAAGGCTGCTACCGGCATGGGCTCTTGGAATTGGGGGATAACTTCTCAATCCAAACACCCGGAGGCTGCCTGGAAATTTCTCGAATATCTTGTTGAACCGGAACAGATATTACGCATGACTAATGCTAATGGCGCCGTCCCTGCTCGCAAATCTGCCCTTGCTATGTCAGAATTATTTGGATTAAATGGCTCACTTGGAATCTTTGTTGAACAGTTGGAAGGTGGAGTCGGAGTTACAAGACCCGAAACCCCGGCTTATCCGACTATAACTACTGCATTTGCAGAGGCTGTACAGAATATAGTTAACGGTGCAGATGTTAAGACTGAGTTAGATAAAGCTGTCCAAAAAATTGATCAAGACATTGAAGACAATCGGGGTTATCCGATTACAAATTAGGTACTTTAATGTGCCTGCACTTTTTAATTACTTGAAAAGTGCAGGCACAGAACCTTTAGGCTTCTAAATTTACATTAGAAATCCTACTAATTTATTTATATGAAAATTAAACAATCCTGTCAATTAATTTACTATTTTTGTTGCCTTAATGTGATAAAATTAAATATAAATATAACTTACAAGGATTCTGAGAAAATTAAGATTATAGATTATAATTGAATAAAAAAAGTAAAAAATAATCGAAGGGTTATATAAATAATGATAAGTGAATCTACCATTTTAAATACAAAATCACTTAAGAAAAATGGAAGTTCATTACAAAAAAGAGAAACGTTTGCAGCCTGGTTTCTTTGCGCTCTCCCCTTATTTTTCTTGCTTCTTTTTCTGGTAACCCCTTTTATTATAGCCTTTGTAATATCCTTTACAGATCAAAGATTAATATCCAATCCTAATTTACCTACCCAATTTATTGCCCTTCGAAACTTTTTAAGATTATTTAGCAGTCCAAGCTTTCATCAAGCACTACTTAATACTTTTGTTTTTGCAGTTGTTGTAGTCCCTTTACAAACTTTTCTTGCCCTTTTATTAGCCGTTTTAGTTAATCAAAAACTTCGCTTTATCAATCTGTTTCGTACTATTTATTTTAGTCCGGTAGTTACTACTATGGTGGTGGTGTCTATTATTTGGTATTTTTTGTACAATCCGGGAGAAGGCTTGATTAACCAGATGATAAGTTTTATTAGTTTTGGAAAATTAGGACCTTATAATTGGCTAAATGACACCGCCTTAGCTCTGCCATCTATTATGATATTATCTGTTTGGCAGGGAGTGGGTTTTCAAATGGTTATTTATCTGGCCGGTCTGCAGGGTATTCCTGATGAATTATACGAAGCAGGACGAGTTGATGGAGCTAATAACTGGCAACAGTTCTGGCAGATTACCATTCCGCAATTGCGTAACACCACAATTTTTGTAATTATTTCTACTACTATTTTAGCGTTCAAGTTATTTACTCAAGTTTGGGTCATGACTAAGGGAGGCCCCCAGGGAGCCACCAAAACTATCATTGTGCTTTTATATGAGGAAGGCTTTAAAATGCTTCGAGTTGGTTATGCTTCAGCCATTGGAGTGCTATTTTTTTTAATTGTGCTGGCTGTTTCATTAATACAAAGGGTTTATTTGAAGGAAGAAAGGGCGGTGATATAAGATGACAAATGTTGATGCTGCGATTAAAAATTCTCAAAGATTTTCCTTCAAATTCCCCAAGAAGATTTCTATAACTCTTAATTATTTATTATTAATTGTAGTTGCTTTATTCTTCCTATTCCCCATAGTTTTCATGTTTGTGAGTTCTATTAAAAACAATGAGACCCAAATTATAAGAGATATGAGCAATATATCAGCCTTTATTCCTTATGGAGACCTGGGGCTTAAAAATTATCTTGACGTATTTAAGCAAATGCCTTTTGGTCGTTTTATGTTTAATTCAGTTTTTATTGTAGGCAGTACAGTGCTTATCGGACTTGTGCTGAACAGCATGATTGCTTATGCTCTTGCCCGGCTTCGTTTTAAGGGCAGAGGGCTTATACTTTCTTTTATAATTGCTCTGATAATTATCCCTACTGAGGTAGTGGTTATACCTTTATTGTTAATGGTAAATCGAATAGGCTGGTTAGACAGTTATCAGGTTCAAATCGTACCTTTCATCGTTGATGCTTTTTCTATTTTCCTTTTTTATCAATTTTTTATTGGCTTACCCAAAAGCCTGGATGAGGCAGCAAAAATAGATGGAGCCAATCCTTTTCAAGTTTATTGGAAAATTATTGTTCCTTTATCAAAACCGGTTTTTGCTACAGTTGCCATTTTGCAATTTCTTGTTCGCTGGGGTGACTTTCTCTGGCCCCTTATGGTAACCCGCGGTTATGAATATCGACCATTACCAGTAGCAATTCAGCAATTCTTTAGCCAGGACCCAAAAGTATGGGGAGACATTTTTGCTTTTGCTTCCATGGTCACTATTCCTTCACTGATTATCTTCTTATTATTCCAAAAATGCTTCTTGCGTTCGGTAGCATCCAGCGGTATCAAAGGATAACAATGTGTAATATTTACCGCGGCTACGTAGGAGAAACAAAGAAAGTATCGAGTATTGAGTTAAGAAAGCGAAGAAAAGATAGGAAAAAAGCATTATTCTTCTTTTTATCTAACTGTCCCATTAAAGTTTACACTGACGAAATACATAATGAGCAACGTATCTATTAATAATAATTTCTCATATTTTCTTGATATTTATATTTAAGTCTTAAAATATACGTGATAATCTGTTAGTATAATAGATATCATAAAACTAACTATATAAGAAGTTGATAAAGTTAGTGTAAACTTTAGTGGGGTAGTTTAAGAAAGAAAAGAATAGCCATCACTTTTGTTTTTCTAATCTTCTTTTTCTCTAGTGCTTTTCTTTCTCTTTACTCGATACTATATACTATATACTCGATACTTTTTATCGGCTTAGGAATTGAGATGAACGGAGTATTAAAATGTATTATTCACCAGCGAATAGTTATATGTGGGATTTTTGGTTAGTGAAAAAAAAGGACCTTTATCACATCTATTATTTGCAGGCACCAAGAAGTATGCAAAATCCAGATGTCAGACATTCAATTGCTACTGTAGGCCATGCAATTTCGAAGGATCTTGAAACATGGAAGGAAGATAGAACTGTACTTAAGGCTGGCACGGAAGGAAACTGGGACGATACTTCAATTTGGACGGGGTCAATAATCGAAAAAAATGACAAATATTTCATGTTTTATACCTCACGTTCTAAAAGAGAGGCAGGAAAAATCCAGAGGATTGGAGTTGCAATATCAGAGGACCTATATGTTTGGGAAAAATATGAGAACAATCCGATAATGGAAGCAGACTCAAACTGGTATGAGAAGGCTGATATATCAGATGAAGGATTAGAGCATTGGAGGGATCCATTTATAATCTATAATAGGGAAGATAAATTCTATTATGCGTTTATATGTGCAAGAGTTAATCACGGGGTTTATAATGGAAGAGGATGTATCGCAAGGGCAAAATCAAGAGATTTACTGAGTTGGGAGGTAATGAGTCCTGCAACAGATGCCGGTAATTTTTATGAAATGGAGGTACCGGACCTTCACTTTAAAAACGAAAGATGGTATCTATTATTTACTACAAGCTCTACCGCATATTCCGAGAAACATAAAAAGAAAATATTTCCTCTAGCACCACAGACTGGAACATTGTATTATCAATCAAAAACGCTTCTTGGTAAATTTACTTCGATGGGGAACAAAGAAGTTTTACTCGGTACGGAAACACAAACCTATACTGCAAGGGTTATTAAAGATATGCATGGGGACAATGTAGTTCTCACATGGAAAATAAAAGCAGAGGGATTTGATGGGTTTGCCGGATGTTTGGACAGGCCAAGAAGGTTAAAATATATGCTGAACGGGACATTAAAGCTTTAACGGCCGTAATATTTATTAAGTGAGGTTATAAATGAAAGAAAGATTAAGCAAGTATAAGCATATTATCTGGGATTGGAACGGAACATTAATTAATGACGTATGGTTAGTAGTGGAAGTAATGAATAAGATGTTAAAAAAACGCAACTTGCTCAAGATAGATTCAAAAAAATACAGGGAAATTTTTGATTTCCCGGTAACAAAATATTATTCAAAACTTGGATTTGATTTTTCCAAGGAATCCTTTGAGGAGCTTACCGTTGAGTTTATAGGTGAATATTACACGCATTTTAATGAGTGTAAGCTATTTGACAAAGTAGAAGAAGTATTAAAAAAGATAAGAGATAGAGGAATATCCCAATCAATTTTATCTGCCTCAAAAGAAGATGTCCTTAAAGAAAAGATTAAACATTATGGTATCGATAAATATTTTTGCAGAATAATAGGCTTGGATAATCACTATGCTGAGAGTAAAATTGAAAATGGAAAAAGATGGATAGCTGAGTTAAATTTAGATCCGCAAGAAGTGCTTTTGATAGGGGACACTATCCATGATTATGATGTTTCAAAACATATGGGCTGCGATTGTTTGCTGGTTGCCAATGGACATCATAGTTATGAGAGACTTGCAAGTCTGGGAACCGATGTTATCAGCACATTAAAAGAAATAAATTAAAGTGAATAAAAAGGGGACAGGCTACTTTTTTACTTATTCTTACTTTTAATATTTTATAAAAAAGTAGCCTGTCCCCTTTTTATTGTTAGTATTACAATAGATACCTTAAGTAGAGATAAACAGAAGAAAGAATAATAGATATTAACATTATGGGAAGGCCTATTCTAAAAAAATCTTTGAAGGTTATTATTCTGCCCTGTCTTTTTAATATATTTACTCCTACTAAATTAGCGGCTGCCGCTATAAAAGTTCCGTTTCCTCCCAGACAGGCACCCAAGGATAAAGCCCACCAGACCGGGTTGAGGTTAAAGGCAGTTGCTGCCCCGATATTATGAATTACCGGGGACCATAGAGATAGTATAGGAAATATTATTAATAAACGAACAGGAGATTCCCGAAACCCACAAAACCGCCAGAGTGGTAAAGGTAAAATTTCCTTTGGTTAGAGTAATGATTTTGTCGCTCAACCATTGAATGATTCCCACTTTTTCTACTCCTGCTATTACTACGAAGAGTCCGATAAAAAAGAAGAGAGTAGACCACTCTACTTCCAAGAAAGTTTCTGCCGGGTCTATATTACTGACTAGAAGTAAGAGAGTTGCTCCTGCTAAAGCCACTGTAGCAGCTTCTAAACCTAAATTATGATGGAAGATAAAGACAAATATAGTTAACAAAAAGACCATTAAAGATTTTTTTAATAATACGGGGTCTTCGATTGCTTTCTTTTCATCGAATTTTTCCACTCTCTCCCAGGCTTCCTTAATATTTTGAGCCATTTCCTTTTTATAAAATAGCCTGACAAAGAACGGCAAGAGAATTAACAAAATCAGAGCAAAAGGAGCAATATTTATAATAAAATCCATAAAAGACAGATGGGCTGCACTTCCGATTATTATATTAGGAGGATCACCGATAAGGGTCGCCGCTCCTCCTATGTTAGAAGCGAATATTTCAGATAGCACCAGAGGCACAGGAGATATTTCCAAGTTCTCGCAGATAGCCAAAGTTATAGGGACAATCAGTATTATGGTGGTAACATTATCCAGGATGGAGGACAGAATACCGGTAATGATACTCAGAAAAAACAAGAGGTAAAAAATATTTCCATGAGCGAGTTTAGATATTTTGATTGCCAGATATTGGAACAGGCCGGTCCTTTTGATTATAGAGACCATAACCATCATTCCGGTTAATAGGCCGATAGTATTAAAATCTACGGCTAAAAAAGCCTCATGTTGATTTAATATTTTTGATAATATAAAAAGAAGGGCTCCGCATAAAGCAATCACCGTGCGGTTAATTTTTTCCAGGCTAACAAATACAAGAGTAGTTATAAATATTATCAAGGCTATAAGTATTTGATTCATTAATTATTCCTTACTCAACTTAATCTTCTTCCATTACATTTTTACACAAACATGAAGGGGTCAATATTCCTACTAATTTACCTGCTCTTACTACCGGGACTATCCTTAGATGTTTTCTGAATAATAAATTTGCTGCCTCGGTTCGGCTGGTATCCTCTTCTACCGAATAGACCGTAGTGGTCATAAAATCTCTTGCCGATAGATGGGCAATCTTTTTAGCTTGCTGGGAAAATTGGTCGAAATCAGGGATAAAAGATGGATTTTGTAATTCTTTATAATAGCCCGGTAAGCTAGCTTTGGTAATATCACTTTCCGTGATTATTCCAATGACATTTTGATCACTGTTTACTACCGGTAATCCCACCATTCGCTGTTGACTCATAATCTTAACCACTTCTTTTATCGGAGTATCAGCAGATACGGAAGTTAGGTCTGGGATCATAACTTCTTTTATTTTCAAGGTTATCCCCCCTTATTTGGTAATTTTTCTTAATTATATTCCTTTTTGTATTTTTAGCAAGCCCAAAAAGTCGTTAGTCGTTAGTCGTTAGTATTTAGTGAAGAAAATACAGAGAATAAATTCAAGGTACAAAATAAGATCGCTTTGGTCGTTTTGCCCACTCGCAATAACATTATAGATAGGATAGACTCCTGTCCAACGAAAGGGTAAATAGGAGAATTGGCGAATTGATCAATTAACTCGTATTTTACTTCTTGCATTTGAAACTAATGATTAAAAACAAAGTGTTTTGATAAAAAACAAAAATTTTTATCTAATTTTAATAAAAAAAAGAGGATTTTTAAAAATTTTGTAGAATTAATTATATATAAAGACAATATACATCTAAATTCAAATTTAAAGAAGGGAGGGGCAAAAAAGTGAAAGCTTTGTTGTTTGGCGAAATTCTCTGGGATATTATAGATAGCAAACCTTATATTGGCGGCGCCCCCTTTAATCTTGCTGCTCATCTGGCAAAAATGGGACTTAAATCAACACTTATTTCTTCTGTGGGCAAAGATGCTCTGGGTAGAGAAGCTCTAAAGGAAGTAGAAAAAAGGAGCATTGATTCTACTTTTATTCGGATCCATCCCCATTTGCCTACAGGGATTGTGGAGGTAAGTCTGGATGAAAGAGGTCATCCTACTTATCTAATAAAAGAAAATGTTGCCTGGGATAATATTGCTTTAGATCAAGATTTAGCCGATAGTTCAGCCAAAAATAAATGTGAGGTATTCTGTTTTGGGACCCTCGCTCAACGGACCAAAGAAAACCGAGAGCTACTCAGTCAAATTATATCTTGGGTACACCCTCATCAGGTATTTTATGATTTAAATTTGAGACAAAATTACTACCAAAAGGAATGGATTGAAAAATCCTTATGCCAGAGCTCAATAGTAAAATTGAATGATAGAGAGGCTCTTATTATTTCTGAGCTTCTCTTCGGACAAACATTAAAACAAGAAAAACTTGCTGAGCATATTTGCCGGGAATATGACCTTTCTATTGTCTGCATTACTCATGGAAAGAATGGCTCATCTGTTTATCGTAATGGCAAGTTGGAAAAAGTGCCAGGTATAAATGGACCGGTAGCTGATACCGTAGGAGGCGGAGACAGTTATAGTGCAGGTTTTCTATTTTCTTACTTATGCGGGACCAGTATATATGAGGCGGCGGAGCTTGGAGAAATAGTAGGTAATTTTGTAGTTTCCCAATCCGGTGCAGTACCAAAATATCCCAAATGGCTGGAAAAAGAAATAGAAAACTTAAAATATAAGGTAAAAAAATAACAGGGGAGAGAACCTGACAGAGAACCGTCCCCTGTCATGAAAAAAAGGAGGATAAAGTTATGAAATTAGAAAGTCTTGAATTCGAAAATAATGGGTTTATTCCCCAAAAATTTACCTGTGAGGGTAAAGACATTAACCCCGGTCTGATTATTGAGGATATGCCGGAAGAAACTAAGAGGTTAACTCTGATCATGGATGATCCCGATGCACCGATGGGGACGTGGGTACATTGGGTGGTATTTAATATCCACGTTACCGATGTTATAGAGGAAAATACAGTTCCGGGCACTCAAGGGATTAATGATTTTAGAAAACTGGAATATGGAGGTCCATGTCCTCCCTCAGGTACTCACCGCTATTTCTTTAAATTATATGCCCTCGATGAAAAACTTCATATAGAAGAGGGTTGCAAGAAGAAGGAATTAGAAGAGGCCATGGAAGGACATATTTTAGCCACAGCAGAATTAATTGGCCTATACCAGAGAGAGAAAGATAAAGAATAAAGGGAGTTGAAAATGAATAAAACAATAAAAATTATAATATTTTTTGGGTTGATTTTGTTTATTGGTGTTAATATCTATGCCGCTGAAATTGAAGTGAAATCAGAGATTAGCGAGATTTGCATCTATACTGATTTTGCTTTGATAAATAGGGTTACTCACCTTGAACTTGATAAGGGAACTTATACAGCAATTTTCTCAAATATCATTCCCGAGGTTGACGAGAATTCTTTAAGAGTTTCTGCAGAAGGAACAGCGATAATTAAACTTTTTGGAGCACAAGTTAAAAGGGAGTATTTAGAAGAAGTGCCTTCTGAAAGAATTAAGCAATTAAAAGAGGAAATTCAGAAATTAGAAGATGAGATAACCCGAATGCAAAATCTGAAAACCATACTTATAGAGAAGAAGAAATTTTTAAACTCAATAACTCTATTTTCCAATACACAAATTCCCCAGGATTTAATTACCAGTATGCCGCAAATAAGCGATTTAGAGAATATTCTTATTTTTTTAGATACAGAGTTAAAAGATATTTACGCTCAGGCTTTAGATTGTGAACTTGAGATTAGAGATTTGAAGAATAAGGTAGAAACTTTAAAAAGAGAATTGTCCCAGATATCCGGGGTGCAGAGGAAAATAAAAAGGTCAATTATGGTAGAGCTGGAAGTTTTAAAAGAAGGGACCACAGATTTAAAGGTTTCTTATCTGGTAAGAGGTGCTTCCTGGAATCCGATATATGATGCCCGGGCAAATTTTGAAAAATCCGAGGTCGAATTAGTCTCTTACGGAGTAATTAAACAGGTTACCGGCGAAGATTGGTTAGAGGTAGATTGTTCTTTGTCAACAGCCAAGCCAAGAATCGGGGGAAATATGCCTTATGTAGCTTCCTGGTTTTTGAGACCATATCAACGCGAAGTTTTATCGGATAAAGTATCAGCACCGTTAGCAGCTGCTTATCAAACCGAAGCATTTAAAAAAGAGGCGGGAGCTTTAGAAGAGCGGGTAGAATCAGAGATGGAATATGCCGCTGCCGAAGAAAAAGGTATTGCTGTAATCTATAAACTTCCTTCTAAGATAAGTGTAAAATCTGATAAATCGGAACATAAATTTCCCGTTTCTTCGCAATTTTTATCAGCCGAATTTGAGTATTCAAGCTACCCCCGGGTTAGTCCATTTGCTTATCTTGGTTCCCGTGTTACCAACAGCAAAGGCCTTCAATTACTCGCTGGCCGGGTAAATATATTCTTAGAAGGAGATTTTGTGGGATTTTCCGGCATTGGCAATATTGCACCCAGTGAGGAGTTTGATCTGTATTTAGGCATTGACGAGAATGTTAAAGTAAAAAGAGAGCTTTTAGAAAAGAAAGTTGATGAAACCCTAATAGCCGGAATTCCTTCACGAACCAAGAAAACAACTTTTAAATACAAACTTACTGTAGAGAATTACAAATCTAAAAAAATTAAAGTAAAGCTATTTGAAGCCATACCAGTCTCCGAAGATGACCGCATTAAAATTAAGATAAATGAAATAAGTCTTGAACCGGACAAAGAAGACTGGGAAGATCGAAGGGGAATCTGGCTGTGGGAACTGGAATTAGATACCCAGCAAAAGCAGGAAATATTTTATATCTTTACAGTTGAACATCCACGGGATATGTTGGTAGAAGGATTGTAAAAATAAATTTAAGATTTCAGTATCCGGGAATATTAATGTAAATAAGTATAAAACAATAAGGAGAAGCATTTATGCCACTTACCGAAGCCCAGTTGAAGGTAATAAAACTGTTGGCCGAACATGAGAAAGCAATTAGTCAGCTTTACAGGGAATATGCCCGGAAATTTCCGCAGCAGAAAGATTTTTGGTCCAAAATAGCAGCCGAGGAAATAGAGCACGCGAGTTGGATATTTAAGCTTCGCTCTCAGGCAGAGAAAGGTTCTTTATATTTTAAAGAAGGAAGATTTAAAATAGAGGCGATAAAAACCTCTTTGGAATACGTGAAAAGTCAAATAGCCGAAGCGCAAAATAATAAAATATCAGCTAAGAACGCTCTATCGGTGGCCCGGGATCTGGAAAGCGGATTAATAGAGAAGAAGTTTTTTGAAGTCTTTGAACCTGATTGTCGAGAAATAAAACAGGTTTTGCTTGATTTAGCCGCTGCTACCAGGGAGCACTATAATAGGATAGAAAAAGTCTGGAATAATGAATTCAAATTTTAATTATTTTAACAAATGTGAAGATAATTATTTATTCTAATGAAAGTCTTTAAGGTAACCATCCAGGCTATATATGTAATATAACAATTTAAAGAAGGTGATTCTATGAAGATTGATAAATTTTGGGAAGAGAAAGAAAAAGAAATTCAGGGGAAAATAATCCACAAATATTTAGCGCAATATCTAAACGGGTATAAAAATTTTTTCGGACCGTTGTTAGGTATATTCTTTTTCACTAAGCAGGCAATCTATTTTCAAACTTTCCCTAAGAAAAATTGGCTTTCATCTATTTGGCAGACAGAGACTAAAAATTTGGGGGAATCATCTCTTAATTTTTGTATTCCTTGGGATGAAATTATAAAAATAACTTTTCCTGAAGAGAAATCAAAAATAAAAAAGTTCTTCTCTGGCCCAGGTAATCTGGTAACATTGGATTATGTCAGTGAAAATGAAAGTTTCAGTCTAAAATTATTATTTAATGATGATATAGATATATTGAAAGAAAGATCCTCCTCTTTGCGTATAAATAAGTGAATGACAAAAAAATTGTCAACAAACAAAAATTTTAAGGAGGAACGAATAGAATGAAAAGTTCAAGAAATTTAAAAGTTGGAGTAACTCTGCTGGTCATAGCACTGGCAGTTGGAGTTTTTGCCCTCGTTGTTTGGGCAGATAGTAACGGAACGTATGGGATGGGAAAGGGGCAAAGTGTGAATAATGAAAGCCCCAGATATGGTATGTTAGATAAAGATAAAGAGTTTTCTAACCAGGCAGAAGGCATGGGAAATGAAATGAATCGCAAAGCAGCTGCACCTGATCAAGATGGTGATGGCATTCCTAACGGACAAGATGAGGACTATGTATCTGAGTGTGATGATGAATGTGATGGAACCTGTGACAGTGAAGCTCAAGGTACTGGTATGAGAAGAAATTCTTCTGATAATGCTTCCGGATTAACAGCCCATGTAAGCGGAATGGAAATGAAGACTATAACTATTGCAGATATTGCCGTTCTTTGGGGAGTAGATGCTGGCGAATTGTTAGAGGGAATTAAGAATGCATTTGGACTTACTCAAGGATATGATATTAGCAGCACCACTATAGATGATTTAAGGGGAGAATATAGATTTTCACCTCATCAGATAATGGAGATTGCAGAAAGAATTAAAACAGCATTAGTCGAATAAATTCTTAAACTATCAAATTAAAATAACTAACTTCAATTAACAGAAAATAACTCCCTTGCTGATAAGAGTGAGGGAGTTATTTTTTTGAGTGAAAAAATTTTTAAAAATAACATTGACAAAATGATACAATTGTAGTATCATAATAAAAAATAAAGAATAAATTTTAAAACAGAGGAATTATTATCAAGATAAAAAGATTAAAGGAAAATTGATAAGTGAAACTAATTACCAGAAACACCGATTATGCGGTAAGGGCACTTTGTTGTATTGCCGAACAAAAACAAGAGGTAATCTCGGCAGATCAATTAGTCAAATCTCTAGATATGCCTCGCCCTTTTTTAAGAAAAATATTACAAACTTTAAATAAAAAAGGATTGCTTAATTCATCTAGGGGTAAGGGTGGCGGTTTTGCTTTAGCCCTATCTCCGGGGAAAATAACTCTGACTGATGTAATGAAAATATTTCAGGGACCGATAAGATTAAACGAATGTAAATTTAAAAAAAGCTCTTGTCCTTATATAAGCGATTGTCTTTTAAAGAAAAAGATAGATGAAATAGAAAAAGAGGTTATTGCAAAATTAAAAGCCATAACCATAGCATCTATAACAAAAAAAGGAGGTAAATGTAGATGACTAAGAAGTTAGAAGTTTATAAATGTGAGATTTGCGGAAATATTATTGAGGTATTGCACCAAGGAAAGGGAGCTTTAGTCTGCTGCGGGCAGGAAATGAAACTAATGGAAGAACAGACTGCCGATCAGACTACCGAAAAACATGTACCGATGATGGAGAAAATTCCTTCCGGAATTAAGGCGGTAGTCGGTTCAACTCTGCATCCCATGGAAGAGAAACACTATATCGAGTGGATTGAAGTTGTTACCGAAAAAGGTGCTTCCCGAAAATTTTTAAATCCTGGTGATAAACCGGAATCTCTATTTAAAGATATAGAAGGATTGGAAAAGATTAGAGAATACTGTAGCGTTCATGGATTATGGGAACATAAAGAAGGTAAATAGTACAGTAATTGAAGTAATTGTAGGGGCGTATTGCTATACGCCCCTACTGCCAAACCTTTTTTCTCTTAAAATTTCAATGTTATAAAAGGGGATGAGCAAATGGATTTAAAAGCACTTTACAATATCAGTTACGGTATTTACGTAGTCAGCTCGAAAAAAGAAAACCGCATAAACGGACAGATTGCCAATACAGTTTTTCAGACAACTTCCGAGCCGGCTACCATCGCGGTCTGTATTAATAAAGAAAATTTAACCCATGAGTTTATTACCGAAAGTAAAGTCTTTTCCGTTTCGGTTTTAGAACAGGAAACCGATATGAAATTTATCGGAAAATTTGGTTTTAAATCAGGAAGAGATGAAGACAAATTTAAGGGAGTAAATTATAAGATCGGGGGTAACCGGTTCGCCCATAATTATGGAAAATACTTTAGCTTTTATGGAGGCCGAAGTGATTATGGAAATGGATGCGGGCACCCATACTCTATTTGTAGGGAAAGTTGTTGAGGCAGGAAATATTAAAAAAGCAAAACCGTTGACTTATGATTATTACCATCAGATTAAAAAAGGTGTTTCTCCCAAGACCGCGCCAACTTACATTCCGAAAGAGGAAAAATCGGAAAAAGAAATAAATAAAAAAGAAAGGAGTTAGAAAAAATGGCTGAATTTAAATGTACAGTTTGTGGATACATCTATGAACCCAAGAAAGGCGATCCCGAATCAGGGGTAAATCCGGGAACTCCCTTTGAAGACCTGCCCGATGATTGGGAATGCCCGATATGTGGTGTAGGTAAAGATGATTTTGAAGAGGTGAGTTAGAGATGGCTGTAAAAAAAATAAAAAAAGATATTCATTGGGTAGGAGCGATTGACTGGGATAGAAGGCTATTTGATGAGCTTATCCCCCTCCCCGAGGGTACCAGCTATAATGCTTATCTGATAAAAGGTCAGAAGAAGACGGCTTTAATTGATACGGTTGACCCGACCAAAGAAGATGATTTATTAGATAATTTGGACGATTTAGAGATAGAACATCTGGATTATATAGTGGTAAATCATGCCGAACAGGACCATTCCGGGGCTATTCCTCTAATGTTAGAATTATATTCGGAAGCAAAAGTGATCACCAATGAGAAATGCAAGAAAATGCTGATGGAACATCTTCTTGTAGCGGAAGATAGGATTATAACCGTAAAGGATAATAGTACTCTCTCTTTAGGAGGAAAAACTCTAAGGTTTATATTCGCTCCCTGGGTGCACTGGCCGGAAACCATGTTAACTTATTTAGAAGAAGACAAGATTTTGTTCAGTTGCGATCTGTTCGGGGCACATCTTGCCGAGAGTAATTTATGGGTAGATGATGAGTCTAAAGTTTACTTTGCCGCCAAGCGTTATTATGCAGAGATTATGATGCCTTTCCGTAGTAATATTAAAAAATATTTGGAGAGATTGAAGGAATTGGAGATTAAAACTATTGCCCCCAGTCACGGTCAGATTTATTCTCATCCGGAATTTATTTTATCGGCTTATAGAGAATGGATTTCTGATGAAGTGGAGAATGTAGTAATCATTCCCTATGTTTCTATGCACGGCAGTGTCGAGGAGATGGTATATATCTTGGCTGAAGAATTAATGAGAAAGGGGATAATTGTAAAACCCTTTAATCTTTCCAGGACTGATATAGGTGCATTAGCTATAGCTTTAGTGGATGCTGCCACCATTGTAATTGCCTCACCTACAGTTTTGACCGGTGCACATCCCCAGGTAGTTTCAGCAGTTTATCTGGCTAATGCCTTAAGACCAAAGTTGAGATATGCCTCGGTTATCGGTTCTTATGGATGGGGAGGAAAGATGCTGGAAGATATTAGCGCGATGGTTGGCAATTTAAAAGTAGAGATTCTTTTTCCGGTAATAATAAAGGGCTACCCTAAAGAAAAAGATTACAATTCTTTAATAAAATTAGCCGGTGAAATAGCAGAAAAACATAAAAATTTATAAATATTAAGTGAGTAAATTTTAAATAAAATATTAAAGAATATTTAGGAGGATGAAAAATGAAAGATTTGAAAGGAACAAAAACTGAAAAAAATTTAATGGAGGCCTTTGCCGGGGAATCCCAGGCAAGAAACAAATATAGTTATTTTGCTTCCGTTGCCAAAAAAGAAGGGTATGAACAGATTGCTTCTATTTTTTTAGAAACAGCTGAAAACGAAAAGGAACATGCCAAGCTTTCTTTTAAAAAATTAGCAGGAATCGGAAGTACTATTGATAATTTAAAAGCAGCAGCAGCCGGTGAAAATTTCGAGTGGACAGAAATGTATCCTCGCATGGCCAAAGAAGCAAAAGAAGAAGGATTTGAAGAGATTGCCAAGATGTTTGAGGGGATTGGTGAAATTGAAAAAGGGCATGAAGCTCGTTATCAGAAACTTCTAAAAAATATAGAAAAAGATAATGTATTTAAAAAAGAAGGTAAAATATTCTGGAAATGCCGAAATTGCGGTAATATCTATAAAGGGGCTGAGGCGCCCGAAGTCTGCCCGGTATGTAAACACCCTCGAGCTTATTATGAAGTAAAAGTTGAAAATTATTAAACATATTTAAAGAATATTTATTAATTTTCTGTAAAAGATATCAGGATATAAATATTTTAAAAATTAGGAGAGGATATATATGACCAAAGAGAAAGACACACTAAAAGAGAGAGTAGAAACCGCTTTAGAAAAGATAAGACCGGCACTTCAGGCAGACGGAGGAAATGTAGAGTTGGTAGAAGTTACTCCGGAGGGAACAGTAAAAGTAAAATTAACCGGTGCCTGCTATGGTTGCCCGATGAGTCAGATGACTTTAAAGATGGGTATAGGCAGGACTTTAAAAAGGGAAGTTCCTGAAGTGAAGGATGTCGTAGAAGTGTAGATATTCAGGAATTTCTGAATTTTAGAACATATAAAGAACGGTTAATTATGTTTTACATATATAGAAGAAAAATATTTTAAAAAGAGAAAGACAAAAAATAGAAAGGAGATGTGTTTATGTTAAGTGAAAAAATGATTAAGAGTATAAACCACCAGATAAACAGGGAGCATTATTCTGCATATCTATATCTTTCCATGGCCTCTTATGCTGCCGCGGAAGGTTTAAGCGGATTTGCCAACTGGTTTACAATTCAAATGCAGGAAGAAATATTCCATGCCGAGAAGATGTATAATTATGTGAATCAACAAGGAGGTAGAGTATTACTGGAAGCTATCGAGCAGCCACCAGCAGATTTTTCTTCTATGCTTGACTTATTTGAAAAGACCTTGGAACATGAAAAAGGGGTAACTGCTATGATTAATAACCTGGTTAAACTGGCGCGGGAAGAAGATGATTATGCTACCGAATCTTTCTTGCAATGGTATGTGACTGAACAGATTGAAGAAGAAGCAAACCCTACTGAGATTATTCAAAAGTTGAAATTTATCGGGAAAGACGGAAGAGGTCTTTTAATGATTGATAAAGATTTAGCTGCTCGAGTATTTACTGTTCCTGCGGTAACAGAACTGTAGATGGTTATAATCGGTGGCTGTGCCACAAAAAATTGTGAAATAAAGAAAATTAAAAATATAATCTAAAATTATAGAAACATTATAAGAAAGTAGACAGGAGGTGATAAAATGTCCGAGAAAGTAAATGTAGAAGCTCAATTAGGAAAATTAGGGAAGGAAATGCCAGGAGTAATGGGTGGTTTTGGAAAATTTAATGCAGAAGTTTTAAAAGATGGTGCCCTCAGCACCAAGACCAAAGAGTTAATAGCAGTAGCTTTGGCAGTTGGCCTAACCTGTGAATACTGTATTCGTTTTCATGTACCAAAAGCAGTAGAAGCTGGAGCAACCAGAGCAGAAATTTTAGAAGCTGCCGGTGTCTCCATGCTAATGGCTGGCGGACCTGCCGCAACTTATTCTGCTGTGGTTCTTCTTGAGGTACTGGATGAATTAGGCGTAAAATAAACTTAGTAATTTTGTAATAAAGATAATTCTAGAGTATGGGCTTTGCGATCTATTATTTATATTTGACCTAACAATATTTTGCAAAGCCTAATTATTATAATAACCGATTGCCTTACTCTCTTTTTTCTCTTTCGCAAGGTAAAAAAACTTTCTAATTCATATGGAAACAAGTTAGATTATTTGTCATTCCTTTTCTTTTTTAGCAAAGTATATTATAATAACTAAAAATAAATCAAAGACATTATTAATTGAACTCATTAATACCGAGAATTAGTTACTGTTTTCTATTCTTTATATTATATTTAGGAGGAGTTATTATGAAGAAAATTTTTTTGTATGTTTTTGTTTGTATGTTCTTGTTTTCTTTCCACTTTGTTTCAATGGCTGAGGATTCCCTTGTAGAAGCTGATGCACTTTTTGAAAAGGGGGATATAGATAGTATATTAGAATCTATCCCGCTTTATATCAAAGTAGTGGAAGCTAATCCGGATAGTTATGAGGACAACTGGAAATGTGCCCGTGCCCATCGGGAGTATGCTGACCATGCTCTTGAAGGGGAGCATGAAGGATGGAAAGATATTTGTAAAGAATATGGAAAAAAAGGGATGGAGTATGCAGAAAAAGCCATAGAACTTGAACCTGAGAAAATTGAGGGACACTATTATTTTGGACTTAGTGCAGGAACTTACTCTGATGGAGTCAGTATACTTAAGGCTTTAAAAGAAGGATTAAAAGGGAGCACTCAAGATGCTTTTTATAAAGCTTATGATATAGACAAAATGTATGATATAGGAGGTCCGATGTTGGCCATAGGACGATTCTGGCATAAACTTCCCTTTCCTTTGAGAAATAAGAAAAGAGCAGAGAAATATTATAAGGAACGTTACCCATATTTTCCTGATGACCCTGAAGGTTTGGTTTATTATGCAGAATTACTGATAGATAGAAGAAAAAAAAGATGAAGCAAAACCTTTATTAGAAAAGGCAATTGCCGGTGATGAACCCTTCTATAGTAAACTAGCAAAAGAGATGTTAGAAGATTTGTAAAAGAATAAAAAAAAAGGGGGGGGGTAATCCCCCTTTTTTTTATTCTTATCCCTCCTTATTCTACTATCTTTTTTAATTGACAAGGACATTAGCCGAAGTATATTATAATAAAACCATGTTAATTAAATTTATTATTTCTTACTATAAAAAAGTCCCCCTTAAGATGTTATTTGGATTTCTTATGCTGGTAGCAGTGGATATTGCCCAACTTATTTCACCCCGTATAGTTCAACGAGCGATAGATTATATTATTAACACTTACACCGCCTCCGGAAACAATTATTCTTATCTCGGAAAATTTACTCTCTTAATCTTTGCCCTGGCAATAGCCATAGGAATTTTTAGATTTTTCTGGAGAATGATAATTATCGGAATGGCCCATTTTATTGAAATGGACTTTAAGAACAGACTGTTTGAACATTTGCTTTTGCTCTCTAATTCTTTTTTCACCAGAACAAAGATTGGAGATATTATGGCCCATATGACCAATGATATGACTGCAGTAAGAAGGGCCTGTGCCTTCGGAGTTATTGCCGGTTTTGATGCCGTCTTTATTTTTTCAGCCACCCTCATATTTATGTTAACTCTTAATGTGAAACTTACCCTTTATGCCCTGATTCCTCTTCCTATAATTGCTCTTATATCCTTATTCTTTGTAAGGATATTATTCAGAAAATTTAAAAGTGTTCAGGAATCTTTTTCGCTGTTAACCGAAAAAGTGCGGGAAATGATATCCGGGATAAAGATTATTCAGGCATTTCAGCAGGAAGAGCCGGAGTCTAAAAACTTTGACAAATTAAGCCAGGAATATCTGAAAAAAAATATTTCTCTTATTAAAATTTGGGGAACCATGTTTCCTTTGATATTCTTATTTGCTGAGATTGGTATGGCGATAATACTCATGGTAGGAGGCCAACAAGTTATCCTCAATGAGCTTACTACCGGTGAATTAGTTGCCTTCCTTTCCTATATGGGGATTATTGTCTGGCCTATGATGGCAGTGGGAATGGTAACCAATGTATACCAGCGGGGAAATGCTTCTTATAAACGTATACTTGAACTTCTCGAAGAGAAACCGGATATTTACGATGCCTCTCGCGCAGAGCATCATACCTTGAAAGGCAGTATAAAACTGGAGGGCATTTATTTTTCTTATGGGGAACAGGCTGTTTTGGAAAACGTAAATATTGATATAAAAGAGGGACAGTATATAGGGATATGTGGGGGAATAGGTTCCGGGAAAAGTATAATAGCAAGGTTGATTTTAAGAATTATCGAACCCCAGAAGGGGAGAATATTTTACGATTCTATAGATTATAAGAAAATAAAGATAGCAGCAGTAAGGGATAGCATAGGATATATCCCTCAGGATTCTTTTCTTTTCTCAGATACCATAGAAGATAATGTTAGATTTGGTAAACCTGATGCAACTTTAGAGGAGATAATAGAGGCCTGCAGAGTTGCCTCGATACATAAGAATATAATGGAATTAAAGTATCAGTATAAAACAGTGGTGGGAGAGAAGGGAGTAACCCTATCCGGGGGCCAAAAACAAAGATTGTGTATTGCCCGGGCAATTATCAGAAGACCCCAAATTCTTATCCTTGATGATGCGCTAAGTTCGGTGGATACCAATACCGAAAAGGAGATTATCCGAAATTTAGGAATCTATTCTGAAGGCATTACTACCATTGTAATATCACACCGTATATCTTCATTTATAAAGGCAGATAATATATTTGTCCTGGACAAGGGAAGAGTTGAAAGCAGCGGCACCCATCGAGAGCTGATTAAAAAATCTAATATCTATAAAAGTATTTACAAAATTCAAAAATTGGAAGAATAAAGATGAAAGAAGAAAAATTATATTCCGGTTTGGATAGAAAAATATTTTCAAATTTATGGCGATATGGCAAGCCTTACGGGGGGAAGATTTTAATCATATTCGTTCTTATTCTGGCCATAAGTGGCATACAGATTGTCCTTCCCTTGATTACCAAAAACGTGGTGGATAATTATATTGAAAGAAGTTATCTAAGGTTAATCCTTAATGACAGGACGGTTGAAATTACCGACCGATATAAAGCCTATCGGATCAAGTCTGATAACATTATTTTTATCCCCTCAAACCTGCTGAATAAAGAGGAATATCTGGAACTGCAAAAGGATTCACTTATCCTACCGGAAAAATATTTAATGATTAAAGTTGAAGAAGGGCTGGATAAGTTAAAGCAATATCAATTTAATATTGTCAAAACGGATAAAGGCAGTTTCATCCCCTATTCAGAAATGCAGAAGATATCTCCGGATAATATTAAAATCTTAAGATATGATGATTTAAAAATGGTAAAATTATTTGCCCTGTTATATGTGGGACTTCTTCTGGTATCTTTTGTTTTTAATTATCTCCAGGTAGTTATGATGGCTGTGGTTAGTGAAAGGGTGATGTATGACTTAAGAAGCAACCTGGTAAGACATTTAATGTCTCTTTCTCTAAACTTTTTTAATAATAATCCCATAGGAAGACTAGTAACCAGGCTAACTAATGATGTTGATGCCTTAAGAGAAATGTTTACTGATGTCTTTGTTTATTCCGCCAAAGATTTTATTATGGTAATAGGTATACTTATTGTTATATTCAGATTATCAAGTCACTTAAGTCTGATGATATTTATTCTTGTTCCCGTAATTGTTATTATGCTCTACTTTTTCCAGAAGTATGCCCGGGAGGCTTACGGAAAAGTGAGAATTGCCCTGGCCAAAGTGAACAGTTTTTTATCAGAAGCAATATCGGGAGTTTTACTGATTCAGACTTTCAATCAAGAGGGCAGATCTGAGGATGAATTTAATAAAATTGGTACAAATTATTATAATGCCAATATGCATCAACTGTTAATATTTGCCATATTCAGACCATTAATTGATGTTTTATCTTATTTTACCCTGGGCGCAATAATATATTTTGGAGGAAAAGGAGTACTGGGGGGAGAAATTTCCCTGGGGGTGCTTATTGCCTTTATATCTTATATCCATATGCTCTTTAGGCCCATATTTGATTTTTCTGAAAGATATAATATATTACAATCGGCAATGGCTTCATCGGAACGGATATTTTTGCTTTTTGATGAGGATGACAAAATACATTCTCCCGGGAGTCCTAAATATCCCGGCAAAATAGAAGGAAGGGTGGAGTTCAGAAATGTCTCTTTTGAATATAAAAGAGATGAGAAAGTTATTGATAATGTATCTTTTGTAGTTGAACCGAATGAATCGGTAGCCTTTGTAGGGGCAACCGGGGCAGGGAAGACGACTTTAATAAATCTTCTTTTGAGATTCTATGATCCTACTGAGGGGGAGATTTTAATTGACGGAATTAACATAAAAGAGATGGATTTAAAAATTTTAAGAAACTATTTCGGATTAGTTTTGCAGGATGTTTTTATGTTTGCCGGAGATATTAAATATAATATTATCCTTAACAACGAGGTGGAGGATAATAAGATGATCGAATATGCAAAATATGTTAATGCCCACAATTTTATCAGTAAATTAAAGAAAAAATATGGGAATATTGTATCTGAAGGAGGTTCAAATCTTTCTACCGGCCAGAGGCAGCTCATCGCCTTTGCGAGGGCACTGGCCAAAGAACCCAGGATACTTATTCTTGATGAGGCCACCAGTAGTATTGACAGTGAGACTGAATATCTTATTCAGGATGCCATAAAGAAGATTATGAAAGGCAGGAGCAGTATCGCCATCGCCCATCGCTTGTCCACTATTCAGGATGTTGATAGAATATATGTTATGAGCAAAGGTAAGATCGTAGAAAGCGGTAGCCATTCCCAATTACTTACCCAAAAGGGCTACTACTTTGAACTATACAAATTCCAATATCTAAAAATCTAGAGGTGACAGGGGACGGTCCTTTGTCACCTTTTATAAAAATATGTTATATTGTTAATTATAAATATCACAAGGAAAAATTTTAAAGAGAGGGAAGTTTTTTGCCCAGACAAAGAAGAAAAATAGGACTAAGCAAAATATATCACGTAATAGCCAGAGGAAATGAAAGAAAGGATATATTTCTTGACGACGAAGATAAAAATAAATTTATCCAAATTATTATCAACAAAAAGAAGAAAAATGAATACATCCTTTACGCATATTGTTTGATGAATAACCATTTACATTTGTTACTTAAGGAACAAGAAGACGGTATTTCCAGGATAATGAGTAGGATTAATACTGCTTATGCTTATTACTTCAACAAGAAATATAATAGAGTTGGGCATGTTTTTCAGAATAGGTTTAAAAGTGAACCGGTGGAAAATGATAGTTATCTAATATCAGTAATACGATATGTCCATAATAACCCGGTTAAGGCTAAAATAGTAAATCAACCCTACCAATATAAATGGAGTAGCTGTTCGCTTTATCTAAAAGAGCAAGAATGTATAATAGATAAAGAGGGGATTTTAAATCTCTTTTCTCCTGATAAATCAAAAGCAATTCGCTTATTTAATGAATTTTGCTGTCAGCAAAACAATGACACTTTTATGGATTATCAAGAAGTCTTTAGAGAAGCTAAGGAAATTGCCAGTGTTGAAAAAGCTAAAGACTATGTGTCAAGATATTTAAAAGAAAAAGGTTTACAAATAGAATCTTTAAAAGATAAAATAAACAAAGAATATAGAAATAAGTTAATAATGGAATTAACAGAAAAGACGAATCTTTCATACAGAGAAATAGCAAATATTTTAGGATTTAGTCGAAGAATTGTAGAAAAGAGGGTTAACAAAAAATGACAAAGGACCGTCCCCTGGTACATTTTACGGTGTGTCCCAAGGATTGCTTTGGTTCCTGCTCGTTAGAGGTGGAGGCAGAAAAAGGGAAAGTTGTAAAAGTTAGAGGAAATCGCAATAGTCCGGTAAATCAGGGTAGAATATGCGTTAAAGGAGTGAGCTATCCAAATATGGTCTATGGCCCGGAAAGATTATTATTTCCTTTGCAAAGAGTTGGCAAGCGCGGTAAAGGTGAGTTTAAGAGAATTGGCTGGGAGCAGGCTTTAGATATAATTTATAAAAAGCTTAAAAATTTAAAAGAGCAGTATGGACCAGAGTCGGTTTTGTATTATAATAGATTTGCCAATTTGGGTGTGGTGAAAAATTGTGCTTATGGTTTCTGGTATCAGTTTGGCGGTTTTACTTCCACTTATGGCGGTTTGTGTGATTCTGCTGCCCAGGAAGCGATCACTCTAACTTACGGAAAAGTAAAACACAATAAGATTTCTGATCTGGAAAACTCAAAATTGATAATATTGTGGGGCTCAAATCCCGCCTATACCAATATTCATTTAATGTATCATGTAAATAAAGCAGTGGCTAAGGGAGCAAAATTAATAACTATAGATATTCGGGAAAATGAATCGGGAAGTAAAAGTAATTTATACTTGAATCCTCGACCCGGAACTGATGGGTGTCTTGCCCTGGGAATAGCCAATCAACTTATTGAAAATAATTTAATAAACGATAATTTTATTGACCAACATACTTTTGGTTTTACTGAGTTTAAAGAATTAGTGAAAAATTACCCTTTGGATAAAGTTTCTGATACAACCGAAATTCCTCTGTATAAAATTAAAAGTATAATAAACTATATAAACGAAAGTCCTGAATACGCTCTTATTTGCGGAATGGGTGTTCAAAGATATACCAATGCTGGGCAGACAGTAAGAGCTATTTCTCTTTTACCTGCATTAACCGGAAGCATCGGAAAGAAAGGTTGTGGTTTTTACTTTAGTGATAGGCAGGCACCTAAATTAAATTGGCCTTTTTCTCCTCCCAAACCCGAGAGAATTCGCAATTCAATCCCGGTAGCAAAACTTGCCAGCGAACTGGATAATCAAATCGATCCTCCGGTGAAAGCTGTTTGGATTGAACAAGCCAATCCCATGACCAGTAATCCGAACATTAATCTCCTTGCCCAGGCGATTAATCAATTGGATTTAATCGTGGTTGCCGATCTTTTTTTGACCGATACTGCCAGAATGGCGGATATTATCTTGCCTGCTGCTTCGATGTATGAGTACTATGACCTGATCACCGGATATGGTCATTCTTATATTCAACTTCAGCAAAAAATAATTGACCCCCCGGGTGAATGTAAACACGAAAGCGAAATGTACAGACTTTTAAGTAAAAAGTTTGGATTTAATTTAGATTATTTACCGAAAAATAGTTTGAATACTATAGAAAAGATAATCAGCAATTCTAATTTAAATACCGATGTTGATAAATTAAAAGAAAAACCCTATCTTCATTCAGACTATCAAGAAATAGCCTTCAGTGATTTAAAATTCAATACCCCTACTCAGAGAATAGAGTTTTTCAGTCGCCAGACGGAAGATAAATGGAGAGGAACCCCTCTCCCGGTATATCGCGAGTCTGCAGAAAATAAATATAGTTCACCAGAAATTTATAATAAATTTCCGTTGTCTTTGATAAGCAGCCATGCTTTAAATAAAATGAATTCTCAATTTTCAGATATATCTATTTTAAAAGAAGAGCCATTTATCTGGATCAATCCCCGCGACGCAGTTAAAAGAGGAATCAACGAAAATGACAGAGTAAAAGTATACAACGAGAGAGGTAGTTTAATTTTAAAAGCTATCCTTACTGAAAAAGTCATCTCGGGAATTGTACATGCTTATTTTGGCTGGTGGGATGGCGTACATCAGGTTAATATAAATGAACTTATCGGAGATTATATAAGTGACATAGGACATGGAACAGCATTTCACGATTGTTTAGTTGAAATTCAAAAAGTAAAAAGGAACAGAGAATCATCCCCTGTTCCCGGAGGGAATTAATGAAATTTTTAGAATTAGCTAAAACCAGACAAAGTGTGAGAAAATATTTGGATAGACCTGTTAAACGGGAGAAGATTGAGCGCTGTTTAGAGGCAGCACAGCTTGCACCTTCTGCCAGTAATTCTCAGCCCTGGAGCTTTATTGTAGTAGATAAACCAAAACTAAAAGAATCGGTGGCCAAAGAAACATTTAGCAATCTTATCTCTTTCAATCGATTTTCCTTGCAGGCACCTGTTTTAATTATATTAATTTCGGAAAGACCAGGCTTCTTAAACAAAGTTGCGAAAGCAATCAAAGATAAACAATTTAGCCTTATCGATATCGGAATCACTGCCGAACATCTTTGCCTACAGGCCACAGAAGAAGGCTTGGGTACCTGTATGTTGGGATGGTTTAACGAAAAAGAGGTAAAAAAGTTATTTAATATTCCCCAGTCAAAAAGAGTTGAGCTTATTATAACTATGGGTTATCCGGAATCTAAGCGAATACGCCCCAAAAAACGAAAGCCAATAGATCAAATCAGAAGTTACAATACTTAAGGATTATAGAAATGAAAAAGTCTAATGCTTCCAGAATTTTAGATAAATTGAAAATTCCCTATAAAATTTTAGAATATGAAGTGGACGAGCAAGATCTTAGTGCAGAAAATGCCGCACAGAAGATGGGGCAACCCTTAAAACAGGTATTCAAAACACTGTTAATTCGAGGGAATAGGACCGGAATATTAGTGGCATGTATCCCCGGAGGGGCAGAACTTAATCTGAAAGCTCTTGCCTCTATAAGTGGAAACAAAAAAGTAGAAATGATTCACTTAAAGGAGATAAAATCATTAACTGGCTATATTCGAGGAGGCGTATCGCCTTTAGCAATGAAAAAAAATTATCCCACTTATATCGATGAAAGCGCCTTCCAATTTCCTTCTATTATATTCAGTGCGGGAGTTCGGGGTTTGCAATTAAAGGTTAATCCCCATGTTTTGTTAAAAGCGATCCAACTAATTTCTGGTAAATTAACCATGAGATGATTTTTATCGGACTATGGAGGAATTTTTAGACAAACTCCTCAGTAAAAGGTAAAATAAAAAGGTGACAAAGGACCGTCCCCTGTCACCTCAGCGAAAGGTAAAATAAAAAAATGACAGAGAACCGTCCCCTGGTGCATTTTTTAGAGAAAATATGTCAGGATAATTTAACCGACAAGAAAAATTTAATCATGCCTTCTTATTTGGATGGTAACACCTTTAAAAAAAGCTTATCCAAAGAGGGTTTTTTTGCGTTGAACCTGAATATCATTACCATTTCCGACCTGGCCCGGGATTACTGTGATGATTATATCTCTAAAAATAGATTAAAAATTTTAGATAATTCTTTAGGCCAGATATCCCTGCTTCAAATATTAAAGAAATTATCCTGGAGAAAATTGCTGAATTATTTTCAACCTCCTACTTTTTCCCCCGGAATCAGCCGTTCGATTTATCTGGCCATAAAAGAACTAAGAATAGCGGAATTCTCTTCTCGTAATTTTCCGCAGTCCGCAATAACCAACCCCAAAAAGAGCGAAGATCTGCTCAAGATAATGCAGGAGTACGAGAAAATATTAAGAGAACAAAATTATATTGATGAGGCGGATATCTATCTTCAGGCAATTAAATGTAAAAAGAAGAATCAGCAGAAAAAAGAGATATTTATTGTCCCCTCTAATATCGAATTAAATTATCTGGAGGAAGTCTTTTTTAGGAAAATTATATTACCGGGAACAAAAGTTATCTATTTGCCCGTCCCGGGAAATTTAAAAAAACCAGACTCTTTTTATTTTTCCGAATCCTACAAAGAAGAAGAAAGTTATCCGGAAAACCCGCTTGATTATTTATACGATATAGATAAAATACCATCCGATCTGCCCGGAAAACTTAATATTGAGTTAATCCAGTCCCACGGAGAATTTAATGAAGTAAAAACAATTATCCGAAAGATAAAATCCCAAAAGATTCCTTTAGATGAAGTGAGTATTTTTTATACTGTGCAGGAACCCTATTCCCAATATTTTTATCAGCTGTCCAGACAATATTCCTTAAATATTACTTTTGGCAACGGGATAAGTATTAAAAATACTTCTCCGGCGAAACTATTTTTTGCCCTGATTGATTGGATACGAGATGATTATAATATAGTAAAATTATATTTTTTACTAACTGGGGGTAATTTTGAGTTTAAAAGCCGGCAGTCGAATCCGGATGATACACCTACTCCCCAAAGAGTGGCTTCTTTACTGCGCAATTCTCCGATTGGACGCAAAAGGAATCGATATATCAAGGGAATAGATTTAGTTATAAAACAGTTAGAAAGAGAGATTAAGCAGGTATCCGAAGACAGACAAGAGAGATATCGCCAAAAGTTAAAAGACCTTTTTTGGACAAAAGAATTTATAAGCCAAATATTCCATGAATTACCTCAAGGGAATTTTGATTATACCATCTCACCAAAGCAGCTTGCCCGGGGGTTTATAAATATTGTTACTAATTACAGTAAAATAGATGAAGATACTAATTTAGACCAAGAAGCGATAGAAAAGATAAAAGAAAGATTAACTATTTTAATAGAGAACGACTATCCTCTTCCCGATATGTCCCTGAACGAAGCCCTCACCCTGATAGTTGATTTAATCAAAAATGAAAGGGTTAATTGTTCGGAACCGAGGGGAGGATGCCTGCACACTGCCAGCTACAAAAAGGGAATTTGGCTTAACCGCCCTTATAATTTCATCGTAGGAATGGATTCTGCAAAATTTCCCGATTCAGCGCACGATGGCTCTATTTTACTGGATAGCGAGAAAAAAAATACCGGCCGCATTAATCCCAACAAAGAAAAAGGTAAAGAAAACCGATACAAGATGCTTCAATTACTTGTTTCACTTAAAGGCAAAATTATTCTTTCCTATTCTCGTTTCGATACTCAAGACAATCGGGAATTAGCCCCAGCGAGTTTAATGTTGCAGCTGTACCGCTTAAAAATCGGAGACAAACAGAAAGATTATTCCGATTTTTACAGCAGTTTTCAAGATATTTTCGGGTTTATACCCTGCAAACCCCGGGAAATTCTTGATTCCGCAGACTGGTTCTTGTATTTTGCAAGACATAACTTTTTGGACACCACATCCCTTTTTGAATACCTTTACCCTGCACTATCCGAAGGTTTTTATGCCGCCGGACAGAGAGAAAAAGAAGAGCTTAACCGCTTTAACGGAAAAGTAAAAGTAGACCTTGAACAGATAGACCCCCGTCTTAACCGGGGGTTGATGGTATCAAGCTCCAGATTGGAATTGATTGCCTTTTGCCCTTATCTGTACTTTTTAAAATATATCCTGAAAATAAAACCACCCCAAGAGATGATTGAAGACCCGGGTGTATGGCTTGACCCTTCGGAAAAAGGAATCCTGTTTCATAAAATTTTCGAGGAATTTTATAAAAAATTAAAAGAAATATCGCCACCCGGAACTTTTGTTTCACCATCTTATGCTGAGCACTGGCGTATTTTAGAAGAGATTGCTCTTTGCCAACTGGAACAAAAAAGAAAGAGGCTAGCACCTCCCAATAATCTGGTTTACCAGCATGAAAGCAAAGAAATACTGGATTCCTGCCGCTTCTTTCTACATTGCGAAGAGGAAAAATATAAAGGAGAAATACCAACTTATCTAGAACTTGCCTTCGGCACCCGCGATAATCAGAACGAGGAATTAGGTAAAAAGATAAAAGCGGTAGAACTATCCCTGCCCGGCGGTAAGTCGATCAGTTTTCAGGGTAAGATTGACCGCATAGATAAGTTAGATGAAGATACTTATCGTATTATTGATTACAAAACTGGGACCCCTTATGGATTTAGCCGAAGTAAATATTTTCAAAATGGAAAACAGATTCAGCACGCCCTTTACGCCTTATCCCTTAAAAAAATATTAGCTAAAGCCGAAATATCCGCCTTTCCTAAAATCAGGGAAGCGGGTTACTATTTTCCTACATTGAATGGCCAGGGCAGACAATATTTCTATGGAGAAGAAATAAGAAATCAAGTATTGGAAATAATCGATTTATTGCTTGATATTGTTGCTCAGGGAAATTTTGCCATGATTCAAAAAGCGGATGATTTTATGTGTTCCGATTACCGGGATATCCTGGAACAAAATCAAGTGATGGAAGTAAGCGGGAAAAATGCCAAAAAATATGATGAAGAACCTGCCCTTGATAATCTGAGGAGGCTGCAAGAAGAATATGAATAATCATTTCCCCAAAGAATTAATTGACCGGAAAGCTCGAGAAAAAATTATTAAAGAAATAGACTGTAATATTTTAGTCGAAGCAAGCGCCGGGTCGGGCAAGACTTCCAGTTTGATTCACCGCATGGCTGCTCTGATTAAATCGGGTAAATTCAAGGTGGATGAAATTACCGCCATTACCTTTACCAGGAAAGCGGCTATTGAGCTAAAGGAAAGGTTCCAGCAAAAAATTGAAGACAGTTTCAGGGAAACCGAAGACGAAAAAGAAAAAGTTTATTTAAGAGAAGCTCTTTCTAATTTGGAACAGTGTTACCTGGGGACTATTCATTCTTTTTGCGCCCGTCTGTTAAGGGAAAGGCCGATTGAAGCCGGACTTGATCCGGAATTTGCTGAGCTTGATGACCTTGATGATACTTTATTAAAAGAAGAGGCCTGGGAAAGGTATCTGCTTAATCTTAAGATAGAAGAATCCCCTTCCCTGATACATCTGGAAGAATTGGGCATAAAGCCCTCCGAACTTGCGGATTGTTATAAAATAATTTGCACTTATCCGGAGGTTAAGCCTGCCTTTCCGGTATCACCAAAACCGAATTTAAAAGAAGCTGTCAAAGAGATTATTTCTTTTAGCGAGGAAGCCAGCCCATATATTCCGGATGAAGAGCCGAAAATGGGCTATGATAAATTACAGGAAGCAGTCTTAAGCGTAAAGAGGATGAAGGGTTTTTATGAGTATATCAAAGAAGATTATAATAAGATAAAATTGCTGGAAAATTTTTCCAAAGCAGAAAAGGTTACTTTAAACCGATGGACTTTCAAAGAAAAGGCAAAAGAGTACAGAGATTCCCTTGTTTTAGAGCTTCAGGAAAAAGTTATTAATCCGACCCTCCAGCAATGGCGGGAATACTGCTACGCTGATACCATCAAATTTGTTCTGCCGGCGGTAGAGTATTATCACGAATTGCGCCGGAGGGTTTCGATGCTTAATTTTCAGGATTTACTCTTAAAGACCTCTCGTCTATTAAGGGATTACCCCGAGGTACGCCAATATTTTCAGCAAAAATATAGATGCTTGCTGGTAGATGAATTTCAGGATACTGACCCTATTCAGGCAGAAGTTATCTTTTATCTTACCGGCCAGGATGTTTACGAAAAGAACTGGCAGAAATTAATACCGCGCCCGGGTTCCTTGTTTGTGGTAGGAGACCCCCAGCAGTCCATTTACCGCTTCCGCCGGGCTGATATTACCATCTACAATCTGGTGAAAGGACTGATTGAAAAAAGCGGAGGAGAGGTTTTAAAATTACAGGCTAATTTCCGCTCACTACATTCTATCGGTTCTTACCTCAATCCCATATTTGAAGAGTTATTTTCAAGCGGTCAGGGAAAATTCCAGGCCGCATATTCACCGATGCAGACCGTTTGGGAGGATAATCCTCAATGTCTTTCCGGGGTGAAACAGCTGATTGTTTCTAAAGAGAGCAATAAAAATAATACTATCAGACGGGATGCCCAATCTATCGCCCGAATCATCCGTGATATGGTAGATAAAAGATTTGAATTAGTGCGGACAGAAGAAGAGATAAAAGCGGGGGCTTCTACATCAGCCACCTATAAGGATTTTATGATTCTTTTGCGCTACAGAAGCAGGATGGATATCTATGCCCGCACTCTGGCAGAATATGGAATACCTTTTACGGTTTCAGGTTACGCCTCTTTAAATGAATCTCAGCAGATAAAAGAGTTGCTAAAGCTGTTCCGCTTGATGAGGGATATAGAAAATCAAGTACTTATTGTCGCTGTCTTGCGGGGGATATTCTTCGGATTTTCTGATGATGATTTATACCAATTTAAAGGAGCAGGCGGAGAATTTGATTTTTATGAAAAAATACCGGAAAAATTAAACCTTAAATTAAGGGAGAATTTTGAAAGAGCTTTTTGCCGGTTAAGGCAATTTCATATGTGGACTCAAAAACTGCCGCCGGTTACAGCTATGGAAAAGATTATTATTGATTCAGGACTATTATCCCATTCCTCTTTAGAGGGCTACAATTTAAATAAATGCGGGGAGCTTTATTTTATTCTGGAGAAATTAAGGAAAGCAGAAGCGGGAGAAGTTATAGGGTTTGCCTCAATGGTAGACCAATTAGAAAAAATGCTGGAAGCCGGAATTGAAGAGGAGCTGGATATACTGACCGAAGAAAAGACGGTTCGGATTATGAATTTACATAAAGCTAAAGGGTTGGAATCTCCGGTGGTATTTTTAGCCATTCCTTATAATACCACTACCCATGAACCAACTTATTATATTGAAAGAACAGGGCAGGAACCGTATGGCCATTTTTTAGTCTACCGTTCCAATGCTTATAACAAAGGAAAAGGGAAACGGCTGGCTCAACCCAAAGATTGGGAGAATTATTGCCAGCTTGAGGCATCTTATAATAAAGCAGAAGATATCCGCCTGCTCTATGTAGCGGCTACCCGGGCCAAGAATCTTCTGGTTATCAGCAATCTAAACCATAAGAGTAACAAGAGTAATCCCTGGCATCCTTTATTGGAAAATATTACAGAAGAAATGAATGTTCCCGTTCCGGAAGCAGGATTACCAGAGGCAAAAGAAAAAGAAAAAGAAGAGAAATCTTTGCTTGATGATTACAAGGAGATTCAAAAAGAATACGGGCAATGGATGAAAGATTTATCAAAAAGTAGTTATTATGAAAAAAAGCCGACTGATTTTAAAGATGAAGAAAAACATCGAAAGATTGCCACTATTGATGTTGGCGGAACAGCCTGGGGAAGTGCCGTTCATAGAATCTTTGATTATTTAATCAAAGAAGACCCCGATGAGCAGTTATTATCTTTGCAGATAGAAAATGCTCTGGAAAAACAGGGGATATCTTTAAAGAGAAAAGAGGAACTGGCGGGGATTGTCCAAAAATTTAAAGAGAGCGATTTATATCAGCGCCTGAAAAAAGCAGAACTTAAATATAGTGAAGTCCCCTTTATCATAAATATTGGGCCCGCTCATTCTCTTTATGCTGAATTAGTTGGGCAGGATTCCCGTTCGGTAATTCTATCCGGGACTATCGACCTGGTCTTTAAAGAAGCTAATGGCTGGGTAGTGATAGATTACAAAACTGACCATCCGAAAAACGAGAAGGATTATCCTGAATTAGTCGAGGTCTATCAAAAACAGATTACTATTTACAGCCAGGTATGGCAGGAAATCACCGGAGAACAGGTGAAGCAAAGCAGTATATATTTTGTTAATTAGTTACCCAGTCTACCGGTTTCCCAGTTAACCAGTTCAGCAAGCATGTATAACCATAATTAAGTTTCATTTCAGATATTTTTAAGGAGAAAATTTTAAAAAAAAGAAGGATTTTTAATAAAAACATAGTATATTATAAATAGCAGTAATTTTTCTGGTATACAAATTAAATAATTTAGAGAAGGAGTGAGAATGCTTTAAAATGAAAATTCAAATAAAATATTTAAATGGTATCCGGTTTAAACGTTTTATTATAAATTCTGCTCAACGAATAAATCAGATGGAACAGCATCTGAATGATATTAATGTCTTCCCGGTAGCCGATGGGGACACAGGTACTAATATGGTAGCTACTATGAACAGCATTGTAAAAGAGATTAAAAAATGTAAAGAATCTTCTTTTACCAGGATTAGTAGTGTTATTGCTGATTCAGCTTTGACCGGGGCGCGGGGTAACTCCGGAGCAATCTTGGCTCAATTTTTTCAAGGACTAGCAGAAGCAACCAAGGGTAAAGTACGTCTTTCCACAGAAGCTTTTGCCCGAGCTGCCACTAAGGCAGCAGAACAAGCAAGAAAGGCAATTTCTAATCCTCAAGAGGGAACTATTATTACAGTAATGAAAGATTGGGCAAACCATCTTACCGAACATGCACCTCACACTCCTGATTTTGTCGAACTTTTTAAAAAATCATTATCTAAGGCGAAGTATTCCCTGGCCAGAACACCTGATAAACTCCTGATACTAAAAAAGGCTGGTGTAGTCGATGCCGGGGCACAGGGATTTGTTAATATTTTAGAGGGTATAGTTAATTTTATTGAATGTGGTAAAATAAAATCTTTAAAAGTAATTGCTTCTACTACCAAAAAAATGAGTATTTTTAATTTAGAAAAGGTTGATTCTGAAATTAATTTTCAGTTCTGTACTGAATGTTTACTCGAAGGTAATGACTTAGACTTGGAAACCATTAAGCAAAAAGTTACTTTTTTGGGGGACTCATTGATTATTGCCGGTTCTAAAAACAAAGCTCATATCCATATTCACACTGATAAGCCAAAAGATGTTTTTTCTGAATTATCTGAATTCGGAACTATTGTAAAAACTAAAGTTGATGATATGCAAAAACAGCATACCAAGATTAAACTTGATACTCAAACAAAAAGTATCGGGTTAGTTACTGATTCAACCTGTGATTTACCGCCAGAGTTAATTAAGAAGTATAATATTCAGATTGTACCTATAGTGATTCAAGTTGGGGAAAAGAGCTATTTGGATCAAGTAGAAATTAAACCAAAGGATTTTATTCATATTTTAGAGACCTCCAATAAAAAGCTGTCCACCTCTCAACCCCCTCCAGCTCTTTTTATAGAAGCTTATAATAAAATTGCAGCAAAATACGAATCTATAATCTCTTTACATATTTCGGAAAAATTAAGCGGAACGATTCAGGGTGCACGTATGGGCTGCAAGGATATGGAGTGTAGTAATAAAATTCACATTGTCGATAGTAAAACAAGTTCAGTTGCTTTAGGGTTGTTGGTTGCCGAGGCGGCCCAATTAATTCAAGAAAGGTTCAAGCTTGAAGAAATCATTAATCGAATAAAAATTGCTGCCGACAATGTTAAAATCTTTATCAGTATACCTACCTTAAAATATCTAATGCGTAGCGGGCGTCTGAGTAAAACTAAAGGATTTTTAGGTACGCTTCTTAATTTAAAACCCATTTTAACTGTAAATTCTGATGGCAATATTGTAGAAGCCGCTAAAGTGATTGGGCAAAAAAGAGTTATTCATAAGACTGTAGATTTAGCGATTAAATTTGCTAAAAGAGTTAAAAATCCTCGTTTTGGCATTACTCATGTAGCTGCACCGGAGTTGGCTCAATGGTATGGTTACAAAATTCGCAATGTCTTTAATTCTTCAAAAGTATTAATTGCTGAAGCGTCCCCCGCCTTAAGTGTACATATTGGCATCGGGGGTGCGGCTATCGCAGTTTTAGGGGATTCTTAAAAAATGACAGAGAACCGTCCTCTGTCATTTTCTTCTAAAAAATATTTCTAAAAAAGAGGGACTTTTTGATATAGGTATAGTATTATTAATATCACCAGATAAAAAGTAATTTTAGATATTTTTTACCTTGGAAACTTCAACTAGAATAGCACCCCAGAGAAATAATCTTATTGGTATTAGGGAGGTGGTAAGAAAGGGAAAGAAATTTTCTGTATAGTTTTAATTATCTAAAATAAGGGAGGAAAAATAGTTAAAATGTCAAAAAAAACAGTTATTTTGTGTTTGTTGAGTTTAATAATTTTAATCAGTTTAACCACTTCAGTCCTGGCAGAAGTAAAAGGCCCTATCGTAGATAAGGTTTACATTAATGTCAGAATGAAAGAAGAAATTGGTTTAAAGGATGCAGCAGAAGGCCTAACTGATATCTTTTTCTGGGGAGTTAACGGTCCCACAATTATGGGTTTAGACCAGGCCACCAGAGATAAACTGGATATATATGCAGTACCTTCGGGTTCCTGGTCACTTAACTTTAATCCCGTCCCCAATGCGGCTCCTTACATCGTTAAAGTAGAAGATAAGGAATTTTTTAATCCCTTCGCTATCAGGGAAGTAAGATTTGCCATGAATGACCTCATTGACCGGAAATATCTTGTTGACGAGATTTTGGGCGGTGCCGGCGGTCCTATGTTTACTATGGGTACCCCAGGTCAACCGGGCACTTATAAATACAACCTGGTAGCCAATCGGTTGGGATTCACTCCGGAAGGGAATGAAAAGAAAGCCATAGAAGATATAACCGAAGCCTTACAAGTGGCAGCAGCCCTGCCAGAGCTAAAAGGAAGATTAGTAAAAGAAGGAGAATGGTGGACCTTTGACGGCGAGCCGGCAACTATCAATTTCCTGATCAGGGTTGATGACCCTCAAGGAAGGTTGAAAGAAGGACAGTATATAGCTTCCCAGATTGAAAAAGCGGGAATTAAAGTTGAACGCTGCCTTTGGGATAGGGTTAAATGTATTGAAACCTCCTATTATTCCGATCCGGCAGATTATCAATGGAATATCTATACCGAAGGGTGGGGAGCTGGAGCAACCAGAGCATTCTGGGAACATATTGTCTGTCAGATGTATGCCCCCTGGTATGGTTATATGGCCGGTGGACCGGATAATAAATGGCATTACGAGAATGACGAAATTGACCGTTTAACCGAAAAGGCTTATACCGGTAATTTCCTGACTGAAGAAGAATACTGGGACACTGTATTGGAAGCTTTAGATTTAGCCTTAAAAGATGCCTGCAGGATATATGTAGCTTACCAGATGGATTACTATGCTACCAATAAAGCTGCCTTTAATAATAGAATGTGCTACGGTTTGGGAGATGGTTTAAATGAATGGTCATTAATCACCGCTAATACCAAGAATAAAGAATTAAGAATTACTGAATATTCTGCTAAAGGGGCTTTATTTATGTCTGCCTGGGACCCCATCGGGACAGAAGGTTTTAATGACGTTTATAGTCTGGTTATTGCCCAACCCTTATCTGAAAGAGGTTCATTTGAAAGCCCGGCCAGCGCTATTGCTACTCCTTGGAGAGCTATCCCCTACGATGTCAAGACAGAAGTAGACCGAGATGAAGCAGGAGAAGTTGTGGGTAAGATTCCGGTATCCCCGGAAGCGATAAAGTATGATTCGGCGAAAAAAGAGTGGTATAAAGTTGGCTCAGGTGAGACAGCAATGAGCATAGGGACCTATAACTACATCTTTGGAAACTTCCATCATGGTCGTCCTATGACTATAGCTAACATTCTTTATGCTGACGCCTTTGTAACCGAATGGATAAATAAAGATGGAGAAAACGATAAATATTACGATGCAGCGTATGAAGATTATCATAGACCTGATTGGGAAGTTAGCAAAGGTATGACCTTAAATCTAGATGGTACGATTACCAGCTATTTTGATTATAATTTTCCGCCATCCAAAGAAAGAGTTGCTGCCAATGGAGCACCTCAGGCTTATCTGTCCGGAAGGTATATAATACTACCTTGGGAAATTTTTGAGGCATTGGCAGAGTTAGTAGCAGTAGGAAGTGAGTCAGGTACTGTGTATAGTTTTACTCCCGGTGACGGGGTAGAACAGGTGGATCTTTTGAGAGTGTCCTGCGTAAAAGATATCCGGGCAAAACTGGCAGAATTGAAAGATAACAACCATCTACCGGTATCTCTAAAAGATTATGTTACAATGGAAGAAGCGATAGCCGGATATGAGGCAGCTGTAAAGTGGATCGATGAAAAAGGTCATGTATTTATTGGTAACGGTGCTTTCTATCTGGAAAAATATGATCCTACCACTAATTATATAGAGCTAACTGCCTTCAGGGATCCGGAATATCCCTTTACTCCTGACTATTGGCCCAACAAGTTTGCAACCACCACGGTACGTGTAGATAGCGTTGATGTACCTGCAATGTATCTTCGCGCAAAGGAAGAAGATCTGTCTATAAAGATTCAATTGTCTGAGGTATTGTATCCGGACGGAACAGCCAAGATAGCCGAGGGCGGAGAGGTCTCAGTTATGCTAATAACACCTACTGAAGAATTATCTTACAAAGCTAAATTTTTAGGATCTGGTTCATTTGAGGCGATTATACCCGCAGATGATATTAAGGATTTAGAAGATGGTTCATATACCATCTTGGTAAGTGCCTCAATGGAAGGGGCAGTACCGGCCTCAGTTGCAAGTTCAACAGTGATATATTAAAACTTCACTTTGCAGTGTCCTCTATAGAAAGTTATCCAATAGAGGGCACTGCCCTTTTATAATTTAATTAAACTTAGAAATTAAATGTAAATTTTATAGGAATTCCCTTTTTGAGTAAGTCCTAGTTTGTATCTTGTATCTCGTGATTTGTATCCCACTCTTTAGTGACCTGGTTAGTTGGTTACCTGGTTAGCTAGTTAAGGGATGAGTATTTTAAAGGATAATACTAAACTAATTAACCAGCTAACCAGCTAACTAAATACTAACGACTAATTTATTAGGAGAAATAGCATATAATGTATTGGAAATACTGTATCAAAAGAATTGTCTATGGTCTGGCTATCTTCATTACACTTATCTTCATCTTTTCCGCACTCTTTAATACTACTATGGAGAGTACTTTAAGGTCACAGATAGAAGAAGAGATTCGCGGAGAGACTTTGAAACTTGACACCCGGATGACTCCGGAAGAAATTACCCATTATATAGCTGAAAGGAGAGAGTTTAAACGACACCTTTATCATTTAGATAAACCCATCTGGAGCCGGATTGTCTGGAGAGCTATCAATGTCCTTTCTCTTGATTTTGGTAAAGCTACTATAATGAGATCTTCTTCCGGGGAAGCGGACGTCTGGACAATTATCGCTGAATGTTTGCCCCGAACTGTCCTGCTTTTTACCACCGCTATATTTATTAATATTGTTTTGGGATTATGGTTAGGACTTAGAAAGGCGCAAAAAGCTGGAGGATTAATGGATAAAACTACCTCTATCGGCACCATGATTGTTTATGGTATGCCCTCCTGGTGGTTGGGCATGCTGGTAATTATGTTCTTTGCTTATACTATTAAAATATTTCCTTCGGGGGGTCTGCATTCTGTTCCTCCCCCAACCGGTTTTGCCTATTATATAGATCTTCTTCATCATATGACTCTGCCGGTATTAACTCTGGTGCTCATAGGATTTTGGGGTAGTGCCTTTCTTATTAGAAATATAATGTTAAGTATTTTACAAGAAGACTATATTATGGCCGCTCGAACCAGGGGAATCCCGGAGCGAAAAGTGCTCTATGGGCATGCCATGCGGACTGCAGCTCCTCCCATAGTAACCATGGCTCTTCTTTCTCTTCTTGCTTCGGTAGGAGGCAATATCATTTTTGAAGGGATTTTTAGTTGGCCCGGCTTAGGAAATCTTTATTGGATTGCCATTGAACAGAATGATATACCGGTTTTAATGGGCAATCTTTTCATTACCACAGCCCTGTATATAGGAGGATTGGTTATCCTGGATCTTATCTACGGATTTCTTGATCCCCGGATTAAAGTGGGAGGAAAACAGTAATGAAGTGGATTGATTTTAAAGCAGGTTTCCGGGATTTTTGGAATGAATTTAAGAGAGTTAAATTTGGTTTATTTGGTCTAATTTTATTATTTATATTTATTTTGGTTATTTTAATAAACCCTTATATCGTACCTTTCCCCGAAGCGAGCAGCCGCTGGAGAGATATTACTTATTGGGAAGATAATCCGGTCAGCGCCCCTCCGATATGGGTTAACTGGTTTTCTTCTATCCAAAGGGCACCTTCTTTAATAATAGAAGAACATACTTTTTCAGAGGAGAAAATGGGGAAAATAAAATTATCCAGAGCAATTTTTGAGTACGATTATCCCTATGATCTTCCTCCTCTGGATATTATATTCCATGGTTATACTAAAGGGTCACCGGTTATTATGTTAAGTATTGAGAGGCCCGATGGCCATATTATCGAACTAGTTAGGAGACCGATATCTAAGAGTGATGGGAAGAAAGTCAGGGTATCGATTGGTAAAGACTCAAGGATTGAATCTTATAACTTTGGCACTAAGTTCGAAAATTTAGAAGGTAACAGAATCGAAAGAGAAATAGTTAAACCGACTAGTATTTTATTTTCTGAGGCAAAAGAAGGAATTTTAGTTTATCCTGCTCCCCTTAGAGGAACTTATAAAATAATTGCAGAAATTATTCTACCCAGCAAGAATGATGTAGTAGAAGATATCTATTTTACTCTTTCCGGGAGCGTATCGGGTTGGCTGGGGACAGATAGTTCCAAGAGAGATATCTGGAGCGGGGTTGTGGCCGGGGTAAAATGGGCTTTGCTTATCGGACTATTAACTGCTCTTACTGCCGTCTCTATTGGTGTAACCTATGGAGTAATGAGTGCTTATCTGGGAGGATGGAAGGATTCGTTAATGCAAAGAGTCTTTGAACTCTTTTTAGGTGTTCCTTTACTTCCTGTATTAATAGTGATGAGCGCCATATTTAAACCCAACATCTGGATAATGATTCTAATGATGAGTTGTTTTTTCTGGGTGGGACCGGTAAAGACGGTTAGAAGTATGGGGTTGCAAATTAAAGAAGAAACCTATATTGAAGCTGCTCATGCCCTTGGAGCTTCAAGCAGCAGAATTATATTTAAACATATGATACCTATACTTATCCCCTATGCCTTTGCTTCTATGGCTCTTTATGTTCCCAGGGCTATTGTCTATGAAGCATCGATCAGTTTATTGGGGTTGGGTGATTCAACAATTGTAACCTGGGGTCAGATACTCCATGATGCCCTAACCGGGGGAGCAGTATTAAATGGTCTGTGGTGGTGGGTTATTCCTCCCGGCCTATTTATAGCCTTAATGGGCATGACTTTTGCTTTTATCGGTTTTGCCATGGATAAAATTTTACATCCCAAATTAAGGACGAGGTGAAATGACAGATACAGATAATGTTCTAAAAGTAGAAAACTTAAAAATTAATTTTTTTACCCGTAAAGGAATAGTTTATGCGGTTGATGATATTTCATTTACTTTAAAAAAAGGAGAAACTCTCGGTCTGGTAGGGGAATCAGGATGTGGTAAAACAACTACCGTCTTAGGGTTAATGAAAATGGTGCCTACACCCGGGGAAATTACCAGTGGCAGGATTTTAATAGACGGGAAAGATATTATCCCTCTATCTGAGAATAGAATGAGACAAAAAGTGAGATGGGAAAAGATTTCCATGGTCTTTCAGGGAGCGATGAATTGTCTTACTCCGGTATATACTATTGAAAAACAGATGATGGAGACCATCCAAGAACATAAGAATATAGATCGTCTTCAAGCGAAAAAATGCATAATAAATTATTTAAATCTAGTTGGACTTTCTGAGGATATAATTCGCAGATACCCTCATGAGCTGTCCGGAGGCATGAAACAACGGATAGTTATTGCTACTGCTCTCTTTTTAGAACCAAAAATTGTTGTCTGTGATGAACCTACCACTGCCTTGGATGTGGTAGTTCAGGCTCAGATTATAAATCTTATAAAAAGGTTAAAGAAGAAATTAGGTTTATCGGTAATCTTTATTACTCATGACCTGGCTACAGAAGCAGAAGTTGCTGATCGCTTATTAGTAATGTATGCCGGTAAATTGGTAGAAGTTGGAACAAATGAACAGATTTACGGGAAACAAGAACTGCGGCATCCTTATACGGAAAGGCTTCTCAAGGCTAGTCCCCGACTCCATGAGAAAGTAGAAGAACTTTCTTTTATCCCCGGTACCCCGCCTGATTTGGTTGACCCTCCTTCGGGGTGCAGATTTCACCCGCGTTGTTCAGAAGCATTAGAAAAATGTAAAAAAGAAGAACCCCCTTTAATTGAAGTAGAACCTGAACACCGGATAGCCTGTTGGAGGAATCATTATGAGTGAACCTATTATTAAAATCGAAAATCTTCATAAATGGTTTCCGATAAGACGAACTATTACTCAAATCTTAAAAGGGGAATATGTATGGGTGAAGGCCGTCGATGGTATTACTTTTAACATTAATCAAGGAGAAATATTTGGACTGGTGGGTGAATCAGGATGTGGAAAAACCACTACCGGAAAATTGCTTATGAAACTTTTAGAACCTACCGATGGAAAGATAATATTTAAAGAGAAAGACGTAACTCATCTTAAGGCTAATAAACTTAAAGAATACCGCAGGAATGTTCAGATGGTCTTCCAGGATCCTTATGCCTCTATGAACCCGAGATTTCGAGCCCGGGATGTCCTTGAAGAACCCTTAATTATCCATCAGGTGGGTGAAACCAGAGCAGAACGAGAAAAAATTGTTCGTCGCTCCCTTGAAGAAGTTAGACTTATACCTCCTGAAGAATTTATGCAACGTTTTCCTCATATGTTAAGCGGGGGACAACGTCAAAGGGTGGCTACTGCGCGAACTCTGGTTTTGTCACCAAGCATGATTGTGGCCGATGAGCCGGTTTCCATGATCGATCTGTCTACGAGGGCAGAAATACTTTATATGATGAAAACTGTACAAAGGGAATTAAATCTAACTTATCTATACATTACTCACGATCTTTCTACGGCTCGTTATTTTACCGACCGGATTGCGGTTATGTATTTGGGAAAAATTATAGAGTTGGCTGGTGCAGATGAAGTTATCGATAATGCTCTCCATCCTTATACTAAAGCTTTAATTGAGGCTGTTTGTGAACCTGTTTCTGGAAAATCTAACACTATTAAAGAGATTTCTATTAAAGGGGAAATTCCTTCAGCTGCCAATATTCCTCCAGGCTGTAGATTTCATCCCCGATGCCTTTATGCTAAACCCCGATGCCAGGAAGAGAAACCTATTTTAAAAGAAGTAAAATCAGGGCATCAAGTTGCCTGTCATTATCCGTTTGATTAAATATGCTGGCCAGGGGGATAAAATTATTAGAGGAAGGAGTTGTTTATAAGATGAAAGAGATATTAAAAAATATTTTAGATTGGTTAGAACCAAAAGTAAGCTATGCTGATTTAAGATTTATTCAAACCGAAAAGGAGAACATTGAAGTAGAAAATGGTATCTTATCTTCCTATAATGTCTCAACTAGTCGAGGGGTAGGGATACGAATATTAGCAGATGGTGCCTGGGGGTTTGCTGCTTCTAATAATTTAGACAAAGCATCTTTACAAGAAACAGCTGCCAAAGCTTTAGATATTGCCCGAGCCTCTGCTCTTACCAAAAAAGAAGATGTTAAGCTTGCTCACGAAGATAAGCATATCGATACTTACATTACTCCGATAACTAAAAATCCCTTCCAGATTAGCCCTGCAGAAAAGATAGACCTTTTGGTAAAAGCTACCAGGATGATGCTAAAAGATAAAGTAAAGAAAAGCGAAGGATCATTTAGTTTTTACAAGACTTTTAAAATATTTGTATCTACCGAAGGTTCTGAACTCGAACAGACTATATTTGAATCCGGAGGTGGGATTGCTGCCTATGCTATCCGTGAAGGAGATTTTCAAAAACGTTCCTATCCTTCCAGTTTCGGAGGAGATTATGCTACCCGGGGTTATGAATTTATCGAAGAGATGAATCTATTAGAGAATGCAGAAAGAATCTCGGAAGAGGCTAATCAATTATTGGCTGCACCTCCTGCCCCGGAAGGGATAACGGATATTATATTAGGAGGGTCTCAACTTGCCCTTCAGGTCCATGAATCCTGCGGGCATCCGGTAGAATTAGATAGGGTATTAGGAAAAGAGATTAGCTATGCCGGAGGGAGTTTTTTAACCCTGGATAAATTAAATAACTTTACCTACGGAAGCCCGGAAGTGACTATCGTAGCAGATGCAACTGTTCCGGGGGGGTTAGGAACTTTCGGTTATGATGATGAAGGCGTTCCTGCCTCTAAAAGTTATCTGGTGAATAAAGGAAAATTCGTGGGTTATTTAATGTCCAGAGAGGATGCCTTTAAATTAGGATTAAAGAGTAACGGTGCCGGCCGGGCCGAAAATTGGAACAGAATCCCCTTGGTTAGGATGACCAATATCAACTTGTTACCGGGAAATTTAGAGCTGGATAAGCTTATAGGAGATATAAAAAAAGGTTTATATTTAGATTATAATAAGAGCTGGAGTATAGATGATAAAAGGATAAACTTCCAATTTGGTACGGAAATTGCCCGGGAGATTAAAAATGGAAAGCTGGGGAAATTTTATAAGAATGCTGTCTACCAAGGAATAACTCCGGAGTTTTGGAAATCTTGTGATGGGATAAGCTCTGAAAAATATTGGCATATCTGGGGAGTACCAAATTGTGGCAAAGGGCAGCCGGGTCAAGCGATGCATGTGGCACATGGCACATCCCCTGCGAGATTCAGAAAGGTAAAGGTAGGTGCTTCCAAATGAGAGATATAAATTCAGGGAAAGAACTTGTTAATAAGATAAAAAGTTTTATTAAAAATTACGATTTTGAGATAATTGCTACCGAAGTTAAGAGTGAACTTACCAGATTTGCGGAATCTTACATTCATCAAAATGTGGCAGAAACCAATCTGAATTTAATTACAAAGGTAATAAATGAAGATAGAATTGGTGCAGTGCAGATGAACAGTATTGATGACTCCACTATATCAAAAAATGTAGAAAAGGCAATTGAAGTAACTAAAATTACCCCTAAATTAGATTATCATTATCAATTATTAAAGCCCCAGTCATACAAAATAAAAAGTAAATATTCTAAAGATACTGCTAACTTTACCCCTTTAAACCGAGCCCAATTGGTAAATCAATTAATAAAGGAAGTAAATGAAAAAGGATATGAAGCTGCGGGAGCTTTTACGACAGAAGAATCTACCCTCCTGGTAGCTAATTCAGAAGGAGTTTTTGCTTTTGACCGGGGAACCAAGGTAGATTTTAATTGTGTTATTACCCGAGATAATTCTACTGCTCATACCTCGTTCATAGACAGCGATATTAATAATTTTAATATAAATAAAATCACCGATAAATTATTAGAAACTGCTTTAAAAAACGCAGAACAGATAGAGATTGACCCGGGGGTCTATACGGTTATTCTTTCGCCGGAGGCAGTGTCAGAAATCTTAAACTATACCGGCTATACTGCTTTTAATGGTAAAATGATTATGGAGAATAAAAGTTTTGTATCCCATAATCGAGGTAAGAAGATTTTTCCGGAGACTATAAATATTTCCGATGATCCTTTTGATGAACTTACCATGCCCCTACCTTTTGATCTGGTGGGATATCCCCGGAAAAAGATAGACCTCATTAAAGAGGGGGTAATAAAAGATGGAGTTCATGACCATCTTACCGCTCTCAAATATAATAAAGAATGTACCGGGAATACTTTATCACCGGAACACGCTTCCTTTGGAGCTCTCCCTTTTAATTTGGTGATGAAAGAAGGGAGCAATTCTGTTGAGGAGGTGATTTCCTCTACTAAAAAAGGTGTCTATATTTCCCGTTTTCACTATGTCAATATACTCAATCCCATAAGTGTTCAGTTGACCGGGATGACCAGAAACGGGACTTTCTTAATAGAAGACGGTAAACTGGGAAAGGCAATTAAGAATATGAGATTCAATACCAGTGTAGTAGACATGTTAAAGGCAGTCGATATGATATCCAAAGAAAGACAGACAAAGTCAGGGTTTATCGGCCCAACCGTCGCCCCCTATCTCAGAACTAATAACTTTACCTTTTCCAGCAAAACAAGTTTTTAAAAAACAGGAACAGAGAGCCATCCCTTGTCCCTGTAAAAAAAAAGAGGGTGTTTAAGAACTGAAGTATAAAAGAGTTTCTTTGATTATACTTATATTGCTTTTTCTTCTTTTAAGCGGCTGTTATAATTGGATTTCCAATACAGAGTTTACCGGTACAATTTTAAGCGAGAAATATCTTGCGTATGAAGACATAGTTGAAATACAAACTGATGAAGGATTTGGAGGAAAAATAGTGAACGCAAGATTTCAATTAGCAGGTGAAGGAAAAGAAGGATATGACCCGGATTTACTAAAATCATTAGAATTAGCAGGGAAAGAATGTTATATGAAAGTAGGTCCCCACGGCGTAGTTTTAAAATGTATTTTAAAATTAGATGGAGAGGATTTTGAAATCCCAAAAGTAGTGGTAGTGGTGCAGAGAACGGTTCCTTATACCACTTAAAAATAAATCTCCGCTTACTCTTTTACAGGAAGGTAAAAAAACTTCTCCAAACAAGTCGCCTGTTTCTTCTATTCAAGTTAGTGTAAACTTTAGTGGGGTAGTTAGAAAGAAGAATACTGTTTTTTCTGTCTTCTTTCCTAACTATACGCTCCACGCTATATTTTTCCATTTGACAAAAGAGAGATTTTGTTATAATCTGTAAATAGATAGGTAGATAAGTAGATAGGTAGAGAGGTATCCAGTTATGCAAAGTACTATTGATAAGACTAGCCCGATGCCCCTTTATGTTCAGGTTGCCGATTGGCTTGAGAGTATGATTAAAAAGGAAAGATATCGAGTAGGTACAAAACTGCCTTCCGAGGGTGAACTGGCTCAGAAATTTCAACTTAATCGAAATACTATTCGCCAAGCTATTTCATTGTTGGTGCAAAAGGGATTTGTAGAGAAACAGAAGGGTGTGGGTACCTTTATTAGAGAAAAGACTCCTTCTTTAGCAATCCATCAACTTAGCAGGATAGTGAGTTTTTCTGATGATTTTAACCTCAACAAAGTAGAGTTAGAGGATAGGATTATTTTAAAGAAGAAGATCATAGCCGGAAAAGAGCTGGCTGAAAAGCTGGATATCAAACCTAAAGATTACGCTGTGAAGATAGAGAGAGTGAGAATAGCAAACAAAACCCCAATGATATTTGAAAGGCAATTTTATTCCTTCAGGGATTTTGGAGGCCTTCTCGAAATAGAAATTAAGGGTTCCATGTATCAGATTTTGATTAACCATTTTAATGTTAATCTCGATCATTCCCTCCAGACCTTTCGTGCAATAAATCCGGTAAAAGAAATTGCCCAACTACTAAAAATAAGTATGAATACCCCTTGCCTTTTCTTAGAGAGTTTGGCTTATAACTCACAAAATATCTGCATTGAAGTGCTTCAGTCCTTTTATCGAGGGGATAAATACCAATTTAAAGTTGAAACCGGACAGTACAAAAGACAAATAAATTTAGATGAGATTGAATGAAAGAAACAATATCAAATTATCATGTAAAAAAACTGATTATTATTAGGAGGAGGAAACATGGCTATTGTAAATGCCAAGGAGATGCTTTTAAAAGCGACTAAAGAAAAATATTCTGTCGGTGCCTTTAATATTACCAATATCATTCAGATGGAAGCGGTAGTAGAAGCAGCTGTAGAAAAAAAGGCCCCTTTAATTATACAAACTTCTGTAACCCCATCCAAATTTTTAAAACCCAGGGTACTGGCTGCCGTATTTCGGACTTTAGCCGAATCTGCTCCTATTCCCATCTGTCTGCATCTGGACCACTGTACCGATGTTGATTTTTGCCGTACCTGTGCTGATGCAGGATATAGCAATATTATGATAGACGCCTCTAAACAGCTTTATGAGGAGAATATCAGGCAGACCAAAGAGGTCGCTGATTACTGTCATCGAGTGGGGGATATATCTGTTGAGGGTGAATTGGGCACCGTCTCCGGTGTGGAGGACCAGATAAAGGTTGCCGAGGATGAGGCTGCTCTCTGTGATCCGGAAACAGCGGTGCACTTTGTTGAAGAGACCGGGATAGATATATTCGCCCCGGCTATCGGAACCGCTCACGGTATCTATAAAACAGCCAATCCCAAACTGGATTTTAATCGCCTTGAAAAAATTTTTAATCTTTTCAATTACAAAGAGCCGAGGGTCCCTCTGGTTATCCACGGAGGAACCGGCCTAAAACCGGAGGTGGTTAAAAAGCTGGTAGCTTTAGGAGGCTCAAAATTTAATGTTTCTACCGATCTTAAACATGTTCTGATCGACTCTACCTTTGAATACATCTCGGCAAATAGAGAACAATACAATCCCGGTAAGATCGATAAGGCAGCAAAAGAGGCCATTATTAAAAGAATTTACTACTGGATTGAACTGTTAGGTTGCGCAGGCAAGGCCTGAGTAAACACTTATTTTTAAATTTAAAAGGAGTTTCAATAATGAAGAAAATTGAAAATTATTTTGTACCCTGGCTTAAAGGAATAAATGCTTATGTTTCTCCCCATATCGAGATGGCTTGGAAAAACCAGAAACTACACCGGATGATGTCCAATGAGAATCCTCATGAACCTTCTGCAAAGGTGTTGGAAGCTATTAATAAATACGCAAAGATGGCTAATCGATATTCCGATCAGGGGATGGTGGTACGAAGTAAGATTGCTGAACTAAATAGTCTGCATGGCCCGGGGAATGTGATAATTGGTAATGGAACAAGTGAAGTTTACGATATGATGTGGCGAAGTTTTTTACAGCCCGGAGACGAGCTAATTCAACATACTCCCTGTTTTGGAATCTATAAATTACGCTGTGGTGTCTTAGGAGGAAAGCTGGTATCGGTACCCATGATCTACCAGGGGAAGGAATTACTCTTCGACCCGGATGCAATTATTAAGGCAGTAAACCCTAAAACTAAAATCATTGTTATTTGTAATCCCAACAATCCAACCGGTAACTTCATGGACGAAAAAGACTTTAGAAGAATTGCCGACCTGGGTATACCTTTTGTAGTGGACGAAGCCTATATAGAATATTCCGGCTATGGGAAATCAATGGTAAAACTGATTGAAGAATACAAGAATATTCTAGTTACCAGAACTCTTTCCAAGGCTTATGGTCTTGCGGGCTTAAGGTTTGGGTACATGTTAGGTAATAAAGATGTCGTAGCACAGATTTCTGCTACTCTTATTCCCTGGAATGTCGGTACTATACCGATGTGGGCTGCCTTAGCTGCTTTGGGGGATACCGAAGCTTTAGAAAAGCGAATAAAATTCAATAATGAGCAGATTAAGTATATTGAGCAGGAGTTAGGTGCCATTCCAGGAATGACCGTTTTCCATTCCCACGGTAATTATATACTTCTCGATGCCAAAGGGACTGGTAAAACCGGAGATGAGATAGTGGCCTATGCACAAGAAAAGGGTATTATTTTGAGACCGCAGAATAAAATGTACGGTAGTGATGGTTTCTTTAGAATTACTGTTGGGACTAAAGAAGAAAACAAGATTATGGTTGAGGCAGTAAAAGAGTTTTGCGCGAAATAATATTATATTAGCGGAGGTAAAAAAATGGCAGAAATAAAAGCTATAATTTTTGACCAGGATGGAGTCATTATTGATACCGAAAGAGATGGCCACCGGGTGGCTTTCAATAAGACCTTTAAGGAGTTCGGTTTTAAGTTCCAGTGGGATGTAGACTATTATTATGAATTGCTTCAGGTTGCCGGCGGAAAAGAGAGAATGCGTCATCATCTGCATACCAAAGGATTTGATAGAGAAGTAAAACCCGAAGAAGAGGATAAGTTAATTAAAGCACTGCATAAACGGAAAACGGAGATCTTTATCGAGCTTATTAAAGAAGGTGCTTTGCCTTTAAGGCCTGGTATCAAACGGATAATGAAAGAGGCTATGAACAGAGGACTTAAAGTCGGTATTTGTACTACTTCCAATGAGAAGGCAGCTCACGCTGTAGCTTATGAAATATTAAAAGATATTAAGTTTGATTTTGTGTTGGCCGGCGATGTGGTGGAAAAGAAGAAACCCCATCCGGAGATCTACCTGCTTGGCCTAAAAAAAGGTGGTTTAAAAGCGGAAGAATGTATTGTTGTTGAAGATTCCCATAATGGTCTTTTAGCCGCCAAAGCAGCCGGTATGAACGTAGTAGTTACCACTAACCACTATACCGAAAAAGAAGATTTAAAAGAAGCTGACATTATAGTAACCTGTTTGGGTGACCCTGATGGCGAGAAAGGTAAGTTAAAACAGGGTGGAGAAGGTATCAATTATAATGGTGTATTAGGAATAGATCAACTTATTGCATATTTTTAAAAAGCTGAAAGATAGTCTTACAAATCTCTAAACAGAAAATTTGTTTTCTTGAAGAAGGCATATCTGAACAGAAAAAGCATATAAGGAAAAGTTATTTTGCATCTACATATACTACTGTTATTAATTGCTTCTGTAAACATAAATTTAATGAATTAATCAAATCTTAATTAAGCGGTAATTTAATTGTAATAATAAAAGTCTAAAATCTAACAAAACTAAAGATAGAAATAAATAAAGAAGTGATTAGAAGATATGTAGAATCGTAAAACAAAAAAGGAGGTGATAGAATAAGAAAAGTTTGGATTTCAGAAACATCACGCCTGTGAAAACTTGGATATTGATTAACAAAATTTTAAAAAAATATGTGGAGGCATAAAATGAAAAGAATAAATAAATTACTTATCATTACAATTGGTCTTTTGGTTATTACTTCTTTGGTTGGATTTGTAACTGTATTTGCATTTAACGAAAATCCCATGTTTGCAGAAAAGGTGAAAAAAGGAGAACTACCACCGGTTGAAGAGCGTTTACCTAAAGAACCCTTTGTGGTGACACCCTATGATGAAATTGGCAAATACGGAGGCACATTGCGAGGGATTTCCATCTCTTATGAATCTGGAACTTCTGAGATCATGGCCTGGCGCCATGTCAATATGGTCCGATTCGATGATGATTGCTCAACAATCGTACCAAATGTGGCAAAGGAATGGAGATGGAACGATGACTTTACCGAGATTCTCTTTAGATTACGGGAAGGTCATCGCTGGTCCGACGGCGAACCATTCACTGTTGATGATGTAGTCTTTTGGATGGATGATATAATCTTAAATAATGAAATCCACAAAGCTACGCCATCGCCCTGGGGTTCTGTGGGGTCTAGTGTCGAAAAAATAGATGAAATTACGGTCAAATTCAAATTTGAAAAGCCATTTACGGGATTGCTTTATTATCTCGGTGGCGGTGGATCTTATTTTGTTCCCTGGGCACCCAAGCATTTTTTCGAGCAATACCATATCAAATATAACCCCAATGCAAATGAGGAAGCTATAGCGAAGGGGTTCGATAACTGGGTGCAGCAGTTTACTTCTTATTGGAATAAATGGAAGGATGCAATTGTTTCTAGTGCTTACGGGCTGGAGGTGCCGACTCTTGGAAGTCACATCCTGCTGAAGGAGCCCACAACCACACGTCGTGTTTTTGTTGCTAATCCATATTATTTCAAGGTAGATACGGCAGGTAATCAGTTACCTTACATTGATTATCACGATGAACGTTTTCTCGAAAAACAGTTGTGGCCGCTTGAGATCATGAACGGTAATGTCGATCAGAAGGCTCAAAATATGCCGCTAAACATTTATCCAGTCTTGAAAGAGGATGAAAAGAAGGGTGATTATACCTTACAGCTCCCTCTCGGCATGGTTGGTCCAACCTTTATCTTTAATATGACAGACAAAGACCCTGTACTCAGAAAGATTTATGGTGATGTCAGGTTCCGATATGCCATGTCTCTTGCCATTAATCGTGATGAAGTGAACGAAACTCTTTTCCTCGGGCTTGGCACACCGGAACAAGCCCTACCGCAAAATGTACCGTACGTAACTGAAGAAGACAAGAAATTTATGACCGAATATGACCCTGAACGAGCCAATAAACTTCTCGACGAGATGGGTTTAAAAAAAGGAGCGGACGGTATTCGGATGCGGTCTGACGGCAAACCGCTGACTATCTTATGGGAGTATACACTGCAATATGTCTGGTCACCCGAGTTTCCCGCTCTAATTTCAGAATACTGGCAGGATGTGGGCGTGAATGTACTTCTCAAGGAGATAAATACCCAACTTAGTCGCGATAAGCAAAAATCAAACACCCTGGATATTACCAGTGAGTGGATGGCTCCATACGAACCATCCATGATTTCATCACCTCAACTTTTTGTTGTTCCTTACGCTTCATTCTGGCCAATTATGGGAACTCCCTGGATGGACTGGAAGACTAGCGACGGTAAGAGCGGTGAGGAACCACCGAGCTGGGTGAAGCGCCTCTGGGAGATTGCCGACGAATTCAAAACAACGGTTCCGGGTTCGGAAAGATATATGGAACTTGGGAAAGAAATGATTGCGCTCAATTTCGAGAATTTAGTGGTCATTGGTACCCTGGGCGAAATACCGTTAATAACTGTGGTTAATAACAGAATGGGTAATGTACCTGAATGGAAAGTCAACACTACCTACTATGGTTACGCCTATCCCTATCGAGCCGATCAATGGTATATTAAATAAATACTTGGTCTATAATTCTTAAGACATGATATTGGATCCGGGTGAAATCTATAAACCCACCCGGATCCAATAGATTTTTGCATAAAAGGAACAGATAATTAATAACCTTTTTAGAGAAGGAGAAACGGTAAATGCTTTATTTGATAACACGACGTATTGCTGCCGCTTTGGTTACCCTATTTTTGATATCAATTGTCGCCTTTATCATCATCCAGCTCCCGCCGGGAGATTTTGTCGATGCCTATGCAGGCAAAAAAACCCAGGGTGGCGTTATTATTACCCAGGATGAGTTGGATGTAATGCGTATTCGGCTGGGTATGGATAAACCACTTTACCAACAGTATCTAAAATGGATAGGTGGTGTAATAAGAGGGGATCTGGGATTTTCATGGGAGTACCACAGGCCTGTCGTTGATGTGCTCGGTGAGCGGTTACCGTTGACACTGATTCTTGCCTTCGCTACGCTGGCGTTTACCTATATGGTTGCAATTCCTATAGGAATATATTCTGCTGTACGGCAGTACTCGATAGGTGACAACATCGCAACCATATTAGGATACATTGGTCTGGCAACGCCGGGATTCCTGTTTGCACTGATTTTGATGTACCTGGGCCAGAAGTGGTTCGGTATGAGCGTTGGCGGGCTCTTTTCGCCGGAGTTCGAAGACGCAGCTTGGAGTTGGGCCAGATTTGCGGATATGCTCAGCCACCTTTGGGTGCCTGTGGTTGTCCTTGGAATGGCTGCCACTGCCTTCCAGCTGCGCACCATGCGTGCCACCCTTCTTGATGAATTAAACAAGATGTATGTTACGGCTGCCCGTGCTGGCGGTGTTCCCGAATTTAATTTACTCATAAAGTATCCTGTTCGTATGGCACTTAACCCTATTGTTGCTACTTTAGGCTGGGAGCTAAGTAAAATTATTTCGGGTGCAGCTATCATAGGTATAGTGTTGTCCTTGCCGACCATTGGACCCCTGTTTTACAATGCGCTTTTGAATCAGGACATGTATTTGGCCGGTGCCTTGATTTTGATTTACTGTCTGCTGGTGGTAGTTGGCACCTTTATTTCCGATATACTTCTCATGATTCTGGATCCACGCATCCGCTTAGGGGGAAAAGGTTAAAATGGCAAACAAAGGTTATGTAGATGCCAAAAACAAAAAAGTAAACAGGATAGACTATGCTACGCATTTGCAGCTTATGCTGTGGAAGTTTCGGAAAAACCGTATGGCTCTGATAGCAGTCGGTGTGCTCGGCATATTCCTAATCATTTCCCTTTTTGCTGAATTTATTGCTCCCTACGAACCCGGTACACGTAATATTAATTATCTTCAGGGACCACCTATTAAGGTCCATTTATTAGACGACAAAGGAAACTTTCACTTTAATCCGTTTATTTACGAGATGGTTAAAAAGCGTGATCCGGTAACTTTTAGGGTGAGTTATACAACAGACACATCCAAACAGATACCGCTTCGGTTCTTTACACGAGGTGAAACTTACAAGTTCTGGGGGTTGTTTAAATTGAATTTTCATCTCTTCGGGGTTGATGGGGGATTTATAAATCTTTTCGGTACAGACCAGTTGGGGCGGGATCTTTTCTCGCGTATTATGTACGCAACTCGTATATCTCTTTCGGTGGGGGCCATCGGTGTATTTTTTGTATTTATCTTAGGGCTTATCATGGGTGGAATTGCCGGTTACTTAGGTGGTATGGCAGATGAATTTATCATGCGCCTTATGGAGTTTATCAGGTCGATTCCAACTCTTCCCTTGTGGTTGGCTTTGGCTGCCGCTCTACCGCGGGAATGGTCATCGCTAAAAGTTTATCTGGCAATTACCATAATCCTCGCTTCTGTCGGATGGACCAATCTGGGGCGGCGGGTGCGAAGCAAACTAATTTCGATTAGAGAGGAAGATTTTATCCTTTCTGCTCGACTGGCTGGATGCAGTGATACCAGAATTATTGTTCATCACATGTTACCGTCTTTTATGAGCTACATAATCGTAGACTTGACTATTTCTTTTCCCTACATCATATTGGCCGAGACAGCCTTAAGTTTCCTCGGCCTGGGGCTTCGTGAGCCCATCGTAAGCTGGGGAGTATTGTTATACTCAGCCCAGAATATCCATTCCCTTGCTCAAATACCCTGGTTGCTTATTACCGGTTTGTTTGTTGTTGTTGCCGTGCTTGCCTTTAATTTTATGGGAGACGGCTTGCGGGATGCCGCGGATCCCTTCGCAAAATAAAAAAAGGAGAAGACTCGAAATGGAGAAAGAACTTTTACTGCAGGTAAAGAATTTGCAAATTTCCTGGCTGTTGGATAAAGCCCTTATTCCCATCGTCTGCGGTTTAGATTTTAGTCTTAAATCAGGAAAGGTGTTAGCCCTTGTGGGTGAAAGTGGTTGCGGTAAGAGCGTTACTTCTCTGTCCCTTCTCCGTCTTTTAGCAAAAGAATTAAAAATAGTAGGTGGTGAAATTCTGTTTTACGGACAAAATGATGAGAAAACATTGGACATGGCTAAAGTTGATCCCAGAGGGAAGGATATTCAAAAAATTCGCGGGGGTGCGGTATCGATGATATTTCAAGAGCCCATGAGTTCTTTTTCACCACTGTACACCATCGGGTACCAAATAATGGAAGTCATACAACTTCATAAAGATGTTTCCAAAAAAGAAGCTAAGAGAATTACGGTTGAGCTTTTGAAAAAAGTTGGAATCGCCGATGCCAAGAACGCAGTTGACCGCTATCCCTATGAATTTTCCGGCGGGATGCGCCAGCGTGCTATGATTGCAAAAGCGCTTTCCTGTGATCCGTTACTTCTGATTGCTGACGAACCGACGACAGCCCTTGATGTTACTATACAGAATCAGATTCTCAATCTAATGTGTGATATGAAGCAGGAGTTCAGGACCTCAATCATCTTCATTACCCACGACCTGGGTGTAGTGGGACAAATGGCCGATGAGGTTGCTATTATGTACATGGGTAGGATTATTGAACAGGGGATTACGAGAGAAATATTTAAGAACCCAAAACATCCCTATACCATAAAATTACTTGATGCTGTTCCACGTCTGGGAGATTTGGAAGCCCGTAGGCGTCTGGAGACCATTCAAGGAAATGTTCCCGGTTTGTTTGATCGCCCGTCCGGTTGTGCATTTCGCCCCAGGTGCGATTATTTTATATCCGGTATTTGTGACACTACTTTTCCAGATCTCAGGGAAGTTTCTAAAGACCACTTCGCTGCCTGTTATCTGTATGGATATGGAGAGAGTAATAGATGAGTATATTAATTGATATTAAAGATTTAAAAGTGTATTTCCCAGTGGGTCAGAGTAAACTGTTTAATAAAAATAAATCTTTTTTACGAGCAGTTGATGGTGTAAGCTTCAAGATTCACAAAGGTGAGAGCCTTGGGCTTGTTGGAGAAAGCGGGTCAGGCAAAACCACTCTTGGCCGCTCAATTCTCCGTTTAATTGAACCAACCAATGGTCAGATTTTATTTAAAAAAGAAAACGAGATGATGGACATTATTACCTTAAGGCGTAATAAGCTGCGTAAACAATGGCGGCATATGCAGATGATTTTTCAGGATCCCTATTCATCACTTAATCAGCGGATGACCGTGAAGGAAATTATCGGTGAGCCTCTTATCGCAAATCGCCTTGCGAGTGGAAAAGAAATAGATAAAAAGGTTGAGGAAATTGCCCTCCTTTGCGGGCTTAAAACGAGACAGCTTAGTCGCTATCCCCATGCATTTAGCGGGGGTCAGCGTCAACGGATTGCTATTGCAAGAGCGCTGGTTATGCATCCGGAATTTATTGTTTGTGATGAACCGGTTTCAGCGTTGGATGTTTCTATTCAGGCACAGATATTAAACCTTTTAAAAGATTTACAGCAGCAATTGAGCCTTACTTATCTGTTTATTGCCCATGATTTGAGCGTAGTTTCTTATGCCTGTAATCGGGTTGCCGTTATGTACCTTGGTCGATTGGTTGAAATCGCTATTACCGAAGAGATATACTATACACCAAAACATCCCTATACCGAATCGCTTATGTCGGCGATTCCACCCGACGATCCGGATTTGCCTATGCAGAAGGCTTTACTTAAAGGGGAGCAGCCCAGTCCGGTCAACCCACCTTCGGGTTGTACTTTTCATCCCCGTTGCCCCTATGTGGATAATGATCGTTGTAAAAGCGAAGTACCGGAGTTCCGAGAAGTATCTAAGGGGCATTTCGTCTCCTGCCATTATGCGGAAAAGCTTTCTCTCAAAGGTGCTTTGGAACATCAAACAACAGTGGATCTTGGAGGTGCGGAGAATAACCAGCAGATTAATGATATGCATAAAAGGCGAAGTGAAATCATCACAAATCAAAAGAAAAACTAATTGGTGGTGATATTATGAAAGAGAAAAATTTTTTATTCATTACTACAGATCAGTGGCGAGCTGAGTGTTTATCTGTCCTGGGGCATCCGACTGTTAAAACACCGAATCTCGACGTTTTAGCAGCCGATGGCGTTCTATTTCGGAATCACTTTGCTCAGTGTATACCGTGTGGTCCGAGTCGGGCATCAATTTTTACTGGGATGTATTTGCAAAATCACCGGTCGCTGGAAAACGGGACACCACTTGATGCACGCCACACTAATATCGCGCTGGAATTCAAGAAACTTGGTTATGACCCTGCTCTTGTGGGATATACTGATACTACACCGGATCCACGCTTATATCCACCTCATGATCCAAGACTAAAGACCTACGAGGGTATACTTCCTGGATTTAACTGCCTGGCTATGTCTAGTGAAAACTTTCCCGAAACCTGGGCGCAATGGCTGGAAGAACGCGGCTACAAGGTACCTGAAAATCCTCGCGATCTTTATTATGTATCCGTAGAGGGATATCCAGGGGTTGAGGCACGCGGGAAAACCTACGCACCTGCACCATATTCAAAAGAAGAAAGCGAAACTGCTTTTGTGACTGATAAAGCTGAAAAGTTCCTTCGTAATCCGGGTACCAGGCCATGGTTCCTTCACATCAGTTATCTGAAACCGCATCGGCCGTATCTTGCCCCCGAACCTTATAATCGGCTTTACCATCCTGATGATGTTCCGGATTTTAAGCGTGCACCTTCACCGGAAGAAGAGGCAAATCAACATCCGTTCCTTGCTTTCCAGTTAGAGAAGAATTTAAATAGCGGTTATTATTCTGCCAGCATATACCCCAGAAATGAGAAATCGATGCGGCAGCTGCGCGCCACATATTACGGACTAATAACAGAGGTTGACGAAAATATCGGCAGGATCATAGCACTTCTTAAAGAGACTGGCCAGTATAAAAACACAGTTATTGTTTTTACAAGTGATCATGGCGTTCAATTAGGAGACCATTATTTATTAGGACAAGGACCTTACTTTGATCAGACTTTTCATGTGCCTTTGATTATACGGGCACCGGATGAAAAAAGGCGACAGCAGCGCGGTTGTGTGATAGACGCATTTACCGAGAGCATCGATATTTTCCCAACCATCATGGATATATTTGGAACCGACATTCCGATACAGTGTGATGGCCGTTCCCTTGTTCCTTTCCTTATAGGTGAAACGCCGGAAAAATTCCGCACTGAAGTACATTGGGAGTACGATTTCCGCTATTTGGATTATATACCACCTGGCAAAGAACCGGGTATTAACTTTGACGAATGTTCCCTTAATGTTATCAGGGACGAACATTACAAATATGTGCATTTTGCAGCTATGCCGGATCTTTTATTTGATCTGAAAAAAGACCCGGAGGAGTTGCATAATTTGGCAAAATGTCCGACATATATGGCTATAGTTCTTAAATATGCGCAAAAAATGCTATCCTGGCGAATGGCAAATGATGAACGGACCTTGACTTATATGTTAGTGGGGCCAAAAGGTGTGGTTAAGCGACCACGATATTATAAGTAGATAAACTTAGTGATTGTTTCTACGAGGTTTCATATCTATTAGCTAAAAAAAGTTTATATTCAGTTACCGGTACTCTACGTCTTACACATTCTGAAATAGCTGTAAAGACTGGTTCTGTATATGAATAAAACATTTTATATCCCTTGCATACCCAGTTTAAACCGGTTTCTCTGGAAGGTGTTTTCCTTAACCGGTTGGAAGGGCATCCCCCGTAACAAAGCTTAAGATAAGGACATTTTTTGCAGATAAGGGGCAGGGATTTTATTTTATTCAGGCCAAAGCTCTTTTGAAAATCAGAATCTACCATATTGGTTAAGGTTGTTGAATGAATATTTCCCAGCAGATTTTCTCTAAACACAAAATGATCACAGCTATATAGATTACCGTTATGTTCCAGGACAACAGCTCTTCCACATACAGGGGAGTTTACACAGAATGAAGATGGATAACCAGTATATATTCCTACCATGGTCTCAAAATTTTGTACAAATATTCGTCCTAAATCGAGTTTTATCCATAGATCAAATACTGTGTTTAAAAAATTTCCCCATTGTTGCGGACTTACTGTACGGTATGAAACCCCGCCCTTTCCTTCCGGTTCTACAATTGGAATAAACTGCATAAAAGTTGAACCTACTCTCTTCAGGAATTTATATACTTCTTGAGGATAATCTCCATTATCACTTTGTACAGCAGTCAGGGTATTGAAATCAACGTTATATTTCCTTAAAACGTCTAAACCAACCATTACAGAAGAGAATGTTCCCGCTCCAGAATGATCTTTTCTGAACCTGTTATGGAGCTTTTCCGGGCCATCAATACTAATTCCGATAAGAAAATTGTTATCTTTAAAAAATTTTGCCCAGTCATTATTTAAAAGAATGCCGTTTGTTTGGAAAGCATTGGTAATTTTCATTCCTTTTCTTCTATATTTATTTTGAAAATCGATTGCTTTTTTATAGAAGCCAATTCCCCTAAGTGTCGGTTCTCCCCCCTGCCATGTGAAATTAACTTCTGTTGTGCTGTATGGCTGACCATTTATATACTGCTTTACAAAGGTTTCAAGGGTATCTTCTGACATCCGGAAGTCCGTCTTTTTTTTATATGAAAAAAGTTTTTCTTTTTCAAGATAAAAACAATATTCACAGGTAATATTACAAACAGGACCAATAGGTTTTATTAAAACATGAAAGGGGTAATTTGATTTTTCCATATTATTCAGTATAAGCTATCCCTATTAAAATTACAAAACTAACCGGCATTATTTATTTTCTTCTTCTTTCTTACTTATTTCTTAGCGCGATACTCTTATCTTTTGTATTCTTTCTTTTTCTCCCAAACTAATTAACCAGGTAACCAACTAACCAATTAACTCTTTCCTCTTATTGCTCATCACACATTACTTATTACTGTATTTTAATACTCGATACTTTCTTTTATGACTGTTTTATAAGCACATCACTTGTGGTATACTGTTTCAAGTAAGATTAGAGGCAAGAAACGCCAATATTACATAAGGTTATAAATAATGGAACCAAAAGCCGTAATACTCGTTATAATATCTGCTTTTATTCATTCTTTTTGGAATTTAATGTCTAAAAAAAGTAGAAATAAAATTGTATTTAATTGGCTAATGATATCGACCGGAACAATTTTATATTTACCGCCTTTTTTATATTATATTTTTACCAATAAAATCCAGATTCAATCTGCAGGATGGGGATTAATAATTTTAAGCTCAGTATTTCATGTGTTCTATTTTTATTTTTTAGGGAAATCATATAGTTACGGTGATTTGTCAATAACTTACCCCATATCCAGATCCTCACCTCTTTTTGTTCCCCTTTTGGCTTATATAATTCTTAATGAAAAATTATCATTGATAGGTATTTTTGGAATAGCAGTGATACTAATCGGAATTTACTTGTTGAATTTTAGCTCTTTCAACTTAAAATTATCTGAAAATGCAAAGAAAGCCATAATGTATGCTTTGTTAACCGCAATATTTTCAGCTTTTTATTCGGTTAATGATAAACTTGGTGTTTCATATGTTTACCCTTTTTGCTTTATTTATTTGTCTATTGCCTTAACGAGCTTTTTATATTTACCCATAATTATCAGGAAAGATTATTTTCGTGAAATGAAAATCGAATGGAAGGTGAATAATAAGCCGATTTTAATATCCGGATGTTTGCTTATTTTTTCTTATTTATTGATTTTATTTGCTTTTACTGTCGATAAGGTCAGCTATATAGTTTCTTTAAGGCAGTTAAGTATTGTGTTTGGAGTTATGTTTGGGATTTTTTTATTGAAAGAGGAGCACGGGAAGAGAAGAATAATTGCTTCCTTAATAATGTTCATCGGCTTCTTTTTAGTGGTTATAGCCTAAATTTTTGTTATACTATTCAATTGTAGTGGTACGACGGTTCCCTGTATTACTTTTATTTCACCGAGGCGATAAAAATATCCCCAATGGTTAGGAGATCATCTTTTTTCGGTTTCCTTCCCTGGGATACATTTTCAAAGATAACTCTTCCCAAAGCAGCAATCATAGAATATAAAAATAGATCTCCGCTTACTTTTTTACCTGAAGATAAAATGATTTCCCCGAACAGGTCTCCTGCTTTCTTCTGTTTTCTTCTTAATTTTTCGAAAAGTTCATTTATCTTTTTTTTGCTGTCTTCCTTTTGCATAAAATCATAGCCAATTCTTTGCATAATAATAAAAATTTTAGAATTTTCTTCCAAAAGATTTATATAAAAATCTACTATCATTTTAATCCGTTGTTTAATATTATTTGTTTTAGAAACTATCTCACTAATCTTTTCGAAAATCTGTTTTAGATTTACTTCCAAAAGTTGTGAAGCTAAATCTATTTTAGAAGGGAAATAATAATAGATAGTAGGTTTTTTTACTCCGGAAAGCAAGGCAATATCATCCATAGTAGCCTCATAAAAACTTTTTTTAAAAAAGATATCCCGGGCAGCTTCTAAAATTTGTTCTTTTTTATTAATACTTTCTATTTCCATTAGAAAGACCACTCTCCCATTAGGTATAGACCCTCTGCACTCCCCATCTGTCCCAGTTTTGAAGTTTGGTCGCCTGAAACAGAAACATAAGAAAGAGTAACTGAAAAATCATCGGTGAAATCATAACTGGCCCCAACAGAATTTACCATACTTCCATCATGAAGGCTGATTATGCCTAAATAATTAGGAGTAAGCTTACTGTCTTCTAATTCCTTTCTGGCATTTAAAGAAATATAAGGAGAACATTGGTTACCTTCTTCAAAGGCAAAGCCCCAGATGAAGCCCACATTTAGGTATAGGTCAAAAGAGGTAGTGTAGTCTGCGCCGATTACTGCTTTTAAATAAGGATCTTTTAATACATATTCACCTTGTACTTCCCAGGGCTGGGGGGTGATATAAGCCAGGTCACCTCTAAGAGTAGCCCCTTCAATCCCCGGGAAATCTCCCTGGAATTCAAATCCAAAAACATCTTTCTTGGGATAACCTAATCCTAAATCCAAAGACATTCCGGAAGGCTCGGGAATAGGCTGGATAATCTCAGGATAAGCATTAAAGTAATATCCGTTATAATAACTAATTGCTGCATCAAAAGAGGTAAAACTTCTTCCTAATTTTATTCCCCAAACCGGATTTTCCGGAAAGGCATGGGTTATGTTAACAGAAGTTATTTCTATTCCTTGAGCTTGAAATTGGGGGGTAAACATAGAAAGATAGATTTGCTCTTCGTATTTTTCTGGCATATAAGAAGGAACGAAAGAAGGTAGGACTATCGCCTGTAAATAGGTAATATCATTAAAATAATAAGTTGCATCAGCAGCCAATACTCCGTTTTTCTGGGTCATGGATGTAAAAGACATTCCAGGCGGTAGGGGATTAAAATTATCCAAAGGACTAAACATATCCGCTGATCCCCAGCTTACAACTAACAGACCTGTTCTTATATCGAGTTGGGGGATAAGGTCATAAGCTCCTATATAAATTTCTTTAGGTATGATCATAAAAGGATTTGTAGAATATTTATCAGAATATCTAATGGTTAAGTCTCCTTCTGCAAAAACTTCATCAGTAAAACTATGAATATAATTAAGGTCTAAATTTAGAGTATTACTTAGATTATTCTCTGTAAAATTGTATCCTCCTGAATAGGTTAAACTCCCGGAAAAATCTCCGGCAAAAACAGAAGCTGAAAATAATAAAATGATAAATGCTGCCCAAAAAATATTTCTTTTCATAATTATGTTTTTTCCTCCATTCGTTTAACTGTATTGCGTATATTATAGTGTATAGTGACAGGCGAGACGCCTGTCCTACGGTTCCTATCTCGGGCAGACACAAGGTCTGCCCCTACAACTTTTTCAATAATAACTAATTTATTTTGAATTTATTCTCTGTATTTTTCTTTCTCTTTCTTTTCTTTACGAGATACGATTTTATTCTGTTTCTTAAATCTTTTTTATTTTCTTATTACTAGTTACTCATCACTCATTACTCATTACTGTATTTTAAAGTGTCGGTTTCGACAACGTCCTGATACTAAAGAAACTGGATGATAATTCTATATCGTATTCAATTTCTTTCATTACTATCTTGGTTTTTTGATTCTCTGCTATATCAGTAAATTCTATCTCCATAGGTGTAACCTTGCCATTATCGTCAAGTTTTATTTTACCCATGGTTAAAGTTTTGGTTAATTCACTACCCGTTTCATAAAATTCCACTTTTTTGGCATAAAAATTTTCTTTATCCACATGGAGAATAATTTTTTCATAGGATGCATCTTCTTCGCTCGGCAAAACTTCTACAATGTATTCGCTATCTGTTTCTTCCAAGAGATTTTTTTCGTAATCTTTATCTTCGTAATCCATGCTCATATCTTCATAGGAAAGGCCTGTTCCCATAAATTCATCGCCTTTCGAAGAACTGGCGATTCTCCTTGGTTTGTTATAAGCAGGCATATATAAATATATTTTTTCTCCATCATCAATATTTAAAAGAGTTACACCCTTTACCGATTTAGGAGAGAGAAATCTCATAAGGGTGCTGGTTTTTTCATCTTCACCTTTTTGAGAAAACATTATCATCTCTCTTACTTCTTCATTTCCTTCCTCATCTATTAAAATCATTTCGGAAATAGTTTTTTGAGTAGTAGAATCAGGCGCTGTCTCCTCCATTTTATCCATAATTTCATCCACGGTTATAGCAGATGCGATGCTTATCGAAAATAATAAAATAACAAATACTGTTAAAAGAAAAATATTTATTTTTAATTTCATTTCTTTATCTCCTCTTTAAACTTAATATTATTTAATAAGATGGGAAGTAGGATTAAAGTATAGATTACACTTAGAAGCATTACACTCCCAATAAGTTTACCAAATACGGCCATCATTCCAAAATCTGAAAAACCGAGTACAAAAAGTCCTGCTGCCACTGCGATAGAATTAAAAACGATGGCTCGACCAGTTCCGGTTAAGGTGATTTTCATAGCTTCAATTTTTGATCTTTTTCTCAGTTCATTTTTATATCGAGAAATATAATGGATGGTATAATCAATTCCTGCTCCTATAGCAATACTGGCAACCATTATGGTGCCTATATTTAAATCAATGTTTAGAAGACCCATTATACCAAAAGCGGTGATTATGGTCAGAGTAATCGGTATCATAGCGAATAATCCTACAAGGAGAGAGCCGAATTGAAGCATAAGCATGATAGATACTGCAAAAAATGCTGCAATTATGCTCTTTATCTGTCCCTTGAACAGACTGTTGTTTATCTTATCGTTAATTACTGGAATCCCGGTAAGTTGGAAAGAGACCTCTATAGCTCCATTATCATCCGGAAGGTAAACCACTTTATCCATTAAATACCACAGGATATCTTTTTCCTCATCGTTTAGACTCTCTCCGATAAGTTTTTCCGTTTCAGTTTGAGCAAATCTTACTTTTTCTCTCTCCTGCACAATTCTCCTGGAATCCTCCAATACTTCTTGAAGATAGATGGCGTCATCCTCTATTAATTCTATCGTTTCCATTAATTCTTTTAATAAATCATCTTGAGATTTTTTCTCTCTTATATAGTCAGTAAGTATAGGGACCAAGTATGAGCTATCTATTCCTAAATCTTCAATCTCTAATGAAGATACGGTTAAAATTTCATTTATGAACCCCTCAGTATCTTTTCCAAATTCAGAGCCAGGTGTACCGGCAATCTTTATAAGCCCTTCTCTTAATTTTTCTTGGTTTTCCGTCTTAATACCTTTTGCCTCAAGAGAAGAGATAATCTCATCAACAAGGTAAGCATAATATTCTGCTTTTGCCTCTTCATTTATTTCGGAAAATTCAATTGTACTAACCTTTTTGGGTATATCGTTAATAAATTCTTCTATTTGATCTATTGCTTGTTCAAGGGCACTAGAGGCCATTTCTTTGGTTCTAACCTGCAATAAAGTATCTTCATCATTATCGCCAATCATATTGGTGATGTACTCATTATCTCCGGCAAAAAACCATAAATTGTCAATTTTTCCTTCTTGTGCCGGAATTATATTTTTATTCTCCATAGCATCATTAAGTTGTACCAAAAAGTCGGTAATCGATGATGGTTCACCCAAGGAGGGAAACGTTTTTGCATAATCGCCTATTTTTTTCATCTGTCTTAGTACATAGGGATTTTTTACATTATTTGATTCAATATAGACGTAAAGGAAATCTGTACCACCAAATTTTTCATTGAAATAATTCATAGTTTTTACTATTTTACTATCTTTACCCAATCTTGACTCTATCGATGATTCAGTGGTGACTCTTGTGCCCAAAGCTACAGAAATTACCACTATTATTAATATGCCAATTAAAAATACTTTCTTTTTTTGTAATATTGATTGGCCTATTAATCTTAAAAGCCTGGTAATCACATCATTAGCTTCATGTGAAAATTTCTCATGGGTTTTAGCTGGCGGGAAAATCGTAAAAAATGACCCCAGTAAAAAAGTTGCCAGCACAAAGGCAAAAAATATTCCCATAGTGGAAAAAATTCCAAATTCAGTCATAGGCCTTACAATGGCAGCGGTAAGGGATAAAAATCCGGCCATAGTAGTAAGTGCACTCATAAGTATAGGAATAAATATATGTCGAATAGTTCTATTAACTGCTTTCACAGGTTCAAGGGTATGCCTCTCTTCATAATATCTGCTTATAAAGTGTATACCATAGGCTGTGGCCAGGGATATCATTAATACTGGCATGGCAGAAATCATCATGGTAACAGTTTTACCGGTTGATGATACAAATCCTAAGACCCAGAAAGAAGCCAGCATAGCAACAATAATAGGTAAAAATACGCCACGGAAACTCCTGAAGCAGAAATAAAGAACTAAAAGTATAATGATAGCAGCAATAATAGATAATTTCATGGTATCCCAAGAACCTTCAGAAATTTCTGCGGTTATAAGAGGCATACCAAAGTAATGTAACTGCAAGGTTTGGCCTTTTAAAGGCTCTACTATATTCTCTAATCCCTCTTTAAGTACCGTTCCTTCTATGCCGTGCACTGTTTCTACCATTATCAGGGCAACATTTCCATCTTCTGAAATAAATTTCCCTCTTACCAGGTTATCATTTAAGAGAGAATTTTTAAGTTCTTTGGCCTCCACTTCGCTTTCCGGAAATACTTCCACTAAATCTTTTACTTCGAGACCCACATCTGTAGTGATAATTTTAGGCATATTTAGAAAAGAATTTACTGATTTTACAAAGGGAGCTTCTTCTAATTTTTCTGTAATACTTTTAATTCTTTCAAGATTTTCTAAAGTAAAAAGGTCTTCGTACTCAAGTGATATCATTGACATATCTGCTTGAGAGCCCCCAAAT